>Ga0209416_1000049_pt1:60000-142749 | contig 142749 bp, 120 predicted proteins | sample RifGroF1_FD_184001 | JGI IMG/M metagenome (GOLD analysis project Ga0209416, IMG submission 184001) | Groundwater microbial communities from Rifle, Colorado, USA - Groundwater F1 (SPAdes) (version 2) | ecosystem: Environmental > Aquatic > Deep subsurface > Groundwater | place... | reverse complement strand
CGGCCGAGCAAGGCGACCCCGCCGCTGTGTGGCAGCAGCCCGGCGAGCGCCTTGAGCAGCGTGGACTTGCCCGCGCCGTTGGGCCCGACGATGCAGGTCCAGCGCGCACGCGGCAGCGCCAGGGTGATGTTGTGCAGGATGTGTGCGTCGCCCAGCCGCGCGCTGAGGCCGCGCGCTTCGATGGCAATGGCGTTCATGGGTGCGTTCACAGCCCCGCCCCCCGCGACACGCGCGTGTTGCGTTGCATCAGCCACAGCAGGTAGCCGCCACCCAGCACCGCAGTGAGCACGCCCACCGGCAGCTCCTGCGGCGCGATCAGCCAGCGCGCCAGCGTGTCGGCCGCCATCAGCAGCGCGCCGCCCATGCAGCTGGCCAGCAGCATCAACCGGGCGCTGGTGGTCTTGACCATGGAGCGCACCAGGTGCGGCGCGGCGAGGCCGACGAAGGCGATCAGCCCGGTCTGCGCCACGGCGGTGCCCGTGGCCAGCGCGAGCACCGCCACCAGTGCCGCGCGCATGGGGCCGAGCGGCAGGCCCAGGCTGCGCGCGGTCGCGTCGCCCAGGCTCAGGCCATCGAGCACGCGCGCCAGCAGCCAGGCCGCCAGCGCACACAGCGCCCACACGGCCACCATCAGCACGCAGGCCGTCCAGCCCACAAAGCTGGTCGAGCCCAGCATGAAGGCCTGCATGGCCTGCAGCGATTCGGGCGAAAACAGCAACACGAGGTGCGTCATCGCACCCAGCACCACCCCCACCACCACACCGGCCAGCAGCAGGCGCAGCGTGTGCTGCACACCGCGCGAGAGCAGCAGCGTGAGCAGCACCGCCAGCACCGCGCCGCCGAAGGCCGCACCGGTCAGACCCAGGCGCACCCAGACGCTGCTGGAGAACACGCTCACGGCCACGCCGCTGTTCATCATGCCGGCGCCCAGCATGCCCGCGCCACCGCCCATGGCCGCCAGCGCCAGCGCCACACCCAACGAGGCGCCCGAAGCGCTGCCGAGCAGAAACGGGTCGGCCAGCGGGTTGCGGAACAGGCCCTGCGCCACCGCGCCGGCCAGGCCCAGCAGCGCGCCCGCTCCCCAGGCGCCCAGCGTGCGCGGCAGGCGGATCTCCCACACGATCTGCTGCGCCATCGCGGTGTCGGCCGGATCGGCCTCCGGGTTCAGCAGCGGGCCGATCAGGTTTTCAAAACCCGCGCTGCCCACGCAGACGCCGAGCGCGGCCAGCGCCAGCGCGGTGAGCAGCAGGCCCACCACCAGCCACGAGGCGCGGCGTGCGTTCAAGGGCGCGCTCCGGCGGGCGGTTTGGCACCAGGTGCCTTGTCGGTCAGGCAACGCGCCATCAGTCGGGCCCCCTCGGCCATGCGCGGACCAGGCCGCACCAGGGTGTCGGATTCGTCGGCCGGGAACACACACAGGTGCTGCGCGCGCATGGCGCGCATGCTCATCCAGCCCGGGCGCTGCAGCATGCCATCCACGCTGCGCTGGCCGACCATGATCAGGTCGGGGTCGGCGCGCACGATGTATTCGGGGTTGAGCTTGGGGAACGGCCCGAGCGACGCGGGCACGATGTTCTTCGCGCCCAGGCGCGTCAGGGTCTCGCCGATGAAGGAGCTTTCACCCGCGGCGTACGGCCCGGGGTTGACCTCGAAATACACCCGCGTGCCGTGCACGCTGGCGGGCAGCGACTGCGCGGCGGCCATCACGGCGGCGTCGATGGCGCGCCAGATTTTCTGCGCGTCGTGCACCTCCAGTAACTGGCCGATCTTGAGCATCACGCGTTGCACGTCGGCGTGCGTCTTGGGCTCCAGCGCCACCACCTTGAGGCCCAGCGCACGCAGGCGGTCGCCCGCGCGCGACGATGTCGCCATCAGCACCACGTCGGGCCGCAGCGCCACGATCTGCTCGATGTTTGGGTCCAGCCCACCGCCCACTTTGGGCAAGGTCTTCACGCTCGCGGGCCAGTTGGTGTAACGGTCCACGCCCACCAGACGCTGGCACTGGCCGAGTTCGCACACCGTCTCTGCCAGCGAGGGCAGCAGGCTCACGATGCGCTGCGGCGAACGTTCGAAGTTCACCACCACACCGAGGTCGTCGGTGATCTGGAGTGCAGCGCGGGCTTGCAAAGACAGCAGCGCCAGCCCCGCCAGTGCCACCGAGGCCAGGATGTTGCGCATCGGATTCATGGCTTGTCTTTCAAGGTCAGCGGCAGGCCCGCCGCCATCAGGGTGACGCACTCGCAGGCGGCGGCCACCTGCTGGTTCAGGCGTCCGAGCGCGTCCACGAACTGGCGCACCTCGCGCCCCAGGGGGATCACGCCCAGGCCGATCTCGTTGCCCACCAGCACCACCGGACCGGGCACGGCGGCGATGGCCTCGCACAGCGCGTGGCCCGCGGCGATCACGGCGGGTTCATCGATGGCATGCCCTGCATCGGCCGGCATCATCAGGTTGGTCAACCACAGCGTCAGGCAATCCACCACCACCAGGGCCTGCGCATCGCTGGCACGGCGCAGTGCATCGGCCAGCGCAACAGGCTCTTCGACCGTCGCCATGCCAGGCACCCGCTCTGCGCGGTCCCGCTGGTGGCGCGCGATGCGCTCGCGCATCTCGTCGTCCCAGGCCTGGCCGGTGGCGATCAGCACGGCACGGTGCGCTGTGTCGGCGGCCATCCATTGACGCGCCAGTTCTTCAGCGCGGCGCGACTTGCCACTGCGCTGGCCGCCGAGGATGAATTCGCTGCGGGTCAGGTCAGCCATGCTGCTTCATCCATTGAACGACGATGCGGTGCATCTGCTCCACCCCGTCGGTCAGCGCCGCGGGGCCGGGTTGCAGGATGTCGGCCGACTTGACCTCAAACAGCTGGCCGTTCTTCACCGCAGGCACATCCTGCCAACCCGCACGCGCGGCCACCTTCTCGGGCCGGAACTTCTTGCCGCACCAGGAGCCGATCACGATATCCGGTGAGCGCGCCACGATCTCCGCACCGTCCGCGATGATGCGGTGCTTGCCCAGCGACTGCACCGCCAGCTCGGGAAACACATCGTCACCACCCGCGATGCCCAGCAACTCGGACACCCAGCGGATGCCGCTGATGTGCGGCTCGTCCCACTCTTCAAAAAACACCCGCGGGCGGCGCTTGCCGGACGCCACCAGCGCGGCCACTTCGGCACGTATGACCGCCAGCCGCAGGCGCATCACGTCGATGCGCGCCATGCCTTCTTCAGCGCAACCCACCATCGCCGCCACCTGGAACAGCATGGAAAAAACCTCCTCCACGCTGCGTTGGTTGAACACCGTCACCTGCACACCGGCGCGGATCAGCTGCGCCGCGATGTCGGCCTGCAGGTCCGAGAAACCGAACACGCAGTCCGGCTGCAGCGCAAGGATCTTGTCGATCTTGGCGTTGAGAAACGCGCTGACCTTGGGCTTCTCGTCGCGAGCCCGGCGCGGGCGCACCGTGTAGCCGCTGATGCCGACGATGCGCTGCTCCTGCCCCAGCAGGTAGAGCCACTCGGTGGTCTCCTCGGTCAGGCAGACGATGCGCTGTAGCCCCAGGGGCTGTGTGCTCACAAAACCTCCTCAAGGAACAGCGAGGCAGCAGCCTCGGCGTTGGAAGCGAACCAGGCGTGGAAATAGCTGGCGCGCACCGGGCCCTGCGCGTAGATGGCCTCGCCGCGCCCGCCCGCACGCTGCGATGCGGTCGATGCGCGCGGCATCAGTGGCGACTCGGTGGTCGAGTAGTGGAACGTGTGCCCGCGCAACTCGCCCTGCGCCGTGTCCCAGCGCTGCGGCCCGAGCGCTGCCAGGCGCTTCTGCATGACCACGCGACCGGGCAGCAGTCCCCACATCGCGTGCTCGTCGCCGTCGGCGGTGGCCAGGGTGTCAAACAGCGGCATCATGCCGCCGCACTCGGCCCAGACCGGTCGGCCGGCCGCGACGTGATCGGCCAGCGAGGCACGGCAGTGCACACCCTTCACCAGCGTGGTCGCGTGCAGCTCCGGGTAGCCGCCCGGCAGCCACACGGCGTCGCACGCGGGCACCGGCTCATCGGCCAGCGGCGAGAAAAACACCAGCTCGGCACCAAGCGCGCACAGGCTGTCCAGGTTGGCCGGGTAGATGAAGCAGAAGGCCGCATCGCGCGCCACCGCCACCGTGCGCCCCACCAGCCGGCGAGCCGGCAGCGCGGGCGACACCGCGTCAAACCGCACCGCCCAACGCTGCCAGCCCGCGTGGTCGAGCTGACCCAGCGGCGTCTGCGCCAGCGCGTCGGCCACGGCGTCCAGCCGCTCCATGGCGTCGGGCAGCTCGGACGCCACGGTCAGGCCGAGATGCCGCTCGGGCAGCGTGAACCCCGCGTCGCGCAACAAGGCTCCGAGCCAGCCGGCGTCGATGCCCACCGCGTCGCCTTCGGACATCGCCGGACGCAACGAGCGCTGCAGCATCTGCGCGTGGCCCTCGCTGGCGACCCGGTTGGCCAGCACGCCCGCCCAGGGCAGGCCTTCCTGGTAGTGGCGCAGCCCGTGCGCCAGCGCGCCGAACGTGCCCGCCATGGCCGAGGCGTCGATCACCGCCAGCACGGGCAGCCCGAAACGCCGTGCGAGGTCGGCCGCGCTGGGCTCACCGTCGAACAGGCCCATGACCCCTTCGATCAGGATCAGGTCGCTCGACGATGCGGCCTCAAACAGGCGCGCGCGGATGTCGGCCTCGCCGTTGAGCCAGAGGTCGAGGTTGTGCACCGGGTGGCCGCTGGCGAGCGTGTGCCAGTGCGGGTCCAGGAAATCCGGACCACACTTGAACACCCGCACCCGGCGGCCCTGCCGCGTGTGCAGCCGCGCGAGCGCCGCCGTCACAGTGGTCTTGCCCTGGCCCGAGGCCGGGGCCGCGATCAGCAGCGCGGGGCAGACAGCAACGGCGTGGTCCATGGCGACACTCAGCGCGGTGACCAGTTCAGGCCGACATACAAGGTGCGGCCGGCGGTGGCGTAGCCCAGCACCGACTCGTAGGCCTTGTCGCTCAGGTTGTCGACACGGACCTGCAGCTTCCAGTCGGGCGTGAGCGCGGTGCTGGCCGTCAGATTCAGCAGGCTGTAGGCCGGCAGGCGCTGCGTGTTGGCCGCGTCGTTGAAACGCGAGCCGACATGCTGCACCTCGCCCCCCAGTGTCCAGCTGGCGAGCTGGGTATCGGTGGTCAGCGTGGCCTGGGTCTGGGCACGGCGCGCGAGGCGCAGCCCGGTCTCCTGGTCTTTGGGACGCATCAGGTCGAGCGAAGCCCCGAGGTTGACCGTGCCCACCCGGGTGCCGCCGCTGAGCGTGACGCCGGTGTAGCGCGCCCTGCCCGTGTTGCCGTAACAACCCGCGAATTCGCCCACGCCGTTGGCACAGGTCCCGGGCCCGCTCACGTAGTCGATCAGGTTCTTCACCTCGTTGCGGTAGAGCGTGAACCCGGCCCGGTCATGACCCGACTGGTAGCGCAGACCGGTTTCGAAGTTGCGGGCGGTTTCGGCCTTCAGATCGGGCGTGCCGTAGAGGCTGAAGCGCTGGAACAGCGTGGGCACACGGAACGCGGTGCCGGCCGACAGCGTGGCGCGCCAGGCGGGCGACAAAGCAAACGCGTAGGCAGCGCCCCCGGTGGACTGGCCACCGAACTCGCTGTCGTCGTCGTGGCGTGCGTTGAGCTGCAGCGTGTGAGCTCCGTGACGCAGTGTGTAGCCCAGCGCGAGCGCGTTCTGGTTGCGGTCGTTCTGTTCGGGGGTGGTGCTGCCGTTCGTGAGGCGGTCTTCGCGGCGCTCCAGATCGGCGCTCAGGGTGGCCGTGCCCATGCGCCACTCGTTGCGTAAGAGGTAGGTGTCGATGCGTGTGTTGGTGAGGTAAGGCGACGGCGTGGTTTCGTAGCGGTCGGTACCGCGAGTCACCCCCACCCGGGTTTTCCAGGTGTCGCTCCAGGCCGCCGACCAGCTGAGTCCCAGGGTGCGCAGGTCTTGCTGACTCTGGTCGTCCTGACCGGGAAGAAAGCCGTCGTAGCCCGCCTCCTGCTCGCTGTCGAGCAGCGTCGCTTCCAGCTCGTGGCCGGGTGCGAGCTTCCAGCCCAGCCGGCCAGAAACCGACTGGCTGCGGTAGCCGTCGCGGTCCGGGTTGCCTGAGAGCTTGGCGTTGAAACCGTCGCTGCGCTCACCCGAGAGGCCCAGCGCATAGCTCACCGCGTCCTGCCCGCCCCGCAGCGACACGCTCATGTCGCGCGTGTTGTGCGTGCCCACGCCCACGTGCACCGAGGGAAAGAAACCCGCCTCACCCTGGCGGGTGAAGATCTGGACCACACCGGCCAGGGCGTCCGATCCGTAGATCGCCGCCGCCGGGCCGCGCAGCACCTCGATGCGCTCGACCTGCGCCAAGGGGATCGCGTTCCAGCTGGCGCCGCCGGTGGACTGCGAATCCACGCGGACCCCGTCCACGAAAACGGCGGTGAAGCGCGTCTCGGCGCCGCGCAGGTACACGCTGGTGGTCGAAGCGGGGCCGCCGTTGCGGGTCACGGTGATGCCCGGCACACGCGACAACACATCGGCCAGACCGTTGGCGCCGCTGCGCTCGATCTGCTCGCGGTCGATGATGGAAACGTCGGCCACCACATCGGCCACAGGAATGGCAGACCGCGTGGCGGTGACCACGGTTTCAGGCAGTTCCGTGGCCGAGGAGGCTCCAGAAGTCTGGGCGTGGGAAGACAGGGCCAGGATGGCCAGGGGCAGCACGGCCAGGGGCGCGCGCAGGTTGCGGTTTTTCATGAAAGCAGAACGAACGATGATGTGCTCTCACCGTCTTCCCCGACGGTGCCTGAGCGTCACGGCAGCGCGCCAACGACTGGACGCACCACCACCTCGTTGGCCGGTATCCGGGCTGGCAGAGCGACCTTCATCACCTTCCCAGACAGCGCGAGCCGTCCAGTGGTTGTGAGATGAAAGCGGAGTGGCCTGAAGACATCAGGCATCTCGTCTGCTTACCGTTGCGGGGGCAGCGCAGGTTAGGTCGGTCCGTGTGGACTTTCCCTCCTGCTTCCCGTTGAACTGCGGCATGTGAACCACACCGCGAGCACCAACAGCGCGCATTGTAATCGCGCGGCCCTTGCCGCAACCCTACAATGTGGCAGCAACATGTCGTAACCATGGCCGATCCCAAGCACCTTGACCAGATCACCGAACGCGTAGAGCGGCTGCTGCTGCGACACGAGGAGCTGCAGCGCACCAACGCCCTGCTGCACGAGCAGGTGCAGGCCCTGCAGGCCGAACGGGACTCGCTCAAATCGCGCCTGAACGCCGCCCGCGCCCGCATCGACGCCCTGCTCGACCGGCTGCCCGCCTCGGCCACCGAAGGCCTGACGACCCCGCACAAGGATCGCGAATGAACAAGCCGGCCAGCAAACAGATTGAAGTCCAGATCATGGGTCAGAGCTACCTGCTGGCCTGCCCGGTGGGTGGCGAGTCGGCCCTGCTCGACGCCGTGGAGCGGGTCGACACCGCCATGTGCCGCATCCGCGATGCCGGCAAGATGAAGGCCCGCGACCGCATCGCCGTGCTCGCCTCGCTGAATCTCGCCTTCGAGCTGTCGCAAAAAGAGTCACAACATTTTGAACAGCCCGTGTTCGGTCACACCGAATCCGGCGCGCTCACCGAGCCCTCCCAGACCCTGGGCAGCGCGGACAACGATCCGGCCGCGCAGGCGCGCATGGACGAACTCATTCGCCGCCTCGACCAGACCCTGGGCAGCGACGGCCAGCTGCTCTGACGACCATTCGGCGGCGCGCGGTGTTTTTATGGACCGGCGGTCCTGAAAACACAGCGCAGCGGGCCTACAATTCAAACCGTCTGCAGTGCGCGCCGGGCTTTATATTTCCTTGAACCAATGCTCATTGAGCACGGACTAGGTACATTGCCTGATGGGTGTGAGCATCTCGCGTCAGATGAACCCGAAGTCACGCTGCCCTGGCCCACCTGAACCCCGGTTCAGGATGACGGTCCGGCGGCACGGCAGACACCTTATTCGAACCACCCCCCTGCGCCGCTTCGCGTCTTCCCCCCTCTCCTGCGGGAGGGGGAACGCAGCCTGTGGCCCGGCGAAGCCGGTTCCACGGCTGCTCCGGGTGGCTCCCCCTCCTGCGCGTGCTTTCGGCGTTTTGCCACGATCCCCTCATGATTCTTGAACCTCTGCTCATTGCCGAACTGGTTGCCCTTGGCCTGTGCACCGGCTTCCTGGCCGGCCTGCTCGGCATCGGTGGCGGCATGATCATGGTGCCCTTCATCACCGTGATCCTTTCGGGTCGCGGCGTCGCCCCCGATCTGGCGATCAAGATGGCCATCGCCACGTCCATGGCCACCATCATCTTCACCTCCATCTCCAGCGTGCGTGCGCACCACCAGCGCGGTGCCGTGCGCTGGGACATCGTCAAGCGCCTGGCGCCGGGCATCGTGCTGGGTGCCGCACTGGCCAGCCTGGGCGTGTTCGCCCTGCTCAAGGGTTCCTGGCTCGCGCTGGTGTTTGCCGCCTTCGTCAGCTTCTCCGCGACGCAGATGCTGATGGACAAGAAACCGAAACCCACACGCACCCTGCCCGGCACCGCGGGCCAGATCGGCGCGGGCACGACCATCGGCTTCCTCTCAGGTCTGGTGGGTGCGGGGGGCGGCTTCGTGAGCGTGCCTTTCATGACATGGTGCAACGTCGCCATCCACAACGCCGTGGCCACCAGCGCCGCGCTCGGCTTTCCGATTGCGCTGGCCAACGCCCTGGGCTACATCGTCTCGGGCCAGGGCGTGACCGGCTTGCCCACCGGTTCGCTGGGCTACGTGTTTCTGCCCGCGCTGCTGGTCATCGCCATCGCCAGCGTGCTCATGGCGCCGCTGGGCGTGAAGGCCGCGCACGCGCTGCCGGTGAAATCGCTCAAGCGCGTCTTCGCCAGCATCCTGTATGTGCTGGCCGCCTACATGCTCTACAAGGGTCTGGCAGCCTGAACGCTCGGGCCACCAGCAGCGGGCCTGCTCAACCCGCGAGCTGAACGTTCGACACCACGATGCCGTCTTCATCGGCGTAGAGCCAGTCGCCTGGACGCACCCACACCCCCTGGATCTGCACCGCCAGATCGCGCAGCCCCTCGGTTCGGCGCTCGGTGGGCAACGGTATGCAGGCCAGCGCGCGGATGCCCACGTTGCAGACGGCCAGCTCGGCCACATCGCGAACGCAGCCATCGATCACCACGCCTGCCCAGCCATTGCGGGCCGCCGCTGCCCCCAGGTTGCCGCCCAGCAGCGCGCGGCGCAACGAGCCGCCGCCATCCACAACCAGCACCCGGCCCTCGCCCGCGCTTTCGACCGCTTGCTTCACCGGGGTGTTGTCTTCGTAGCATTTGACGGTGGCCACCGGCCCCGCGAAGCGGCGCATCGCGCCGAAATCGCGGAACACCGGCGGCAGCACACGAAAGGCGCCGGAGTCATCGTTCTTGTGGGCGTCACACAAATCGCAGGTGGCCATCATGGGGGTGTTGGACATGGTGAAAAACGGATTGAAAAACGGGTTGAAAAACGAAGGGAAGAAGGGCCCGGAAATCGAGCGCATTGGAGCATGACCACACGCTCTGACGAACAGCTTGCACAGGGCGTGGGCTGAAGTGTTGTTTTCAACGCCAATATGGGCCTCACTTCCTCTGAAAACCTGCAAAAAACCTGATCGCGCCGCTTGGAATGGTGATGCAAGTCCATTAGCATCCGAGACACCAGTGAGAAAGCGCGTTTTCCGCTGGTGAATAGTCAACTTCTAGAAGGATATCCAACCATGGCAACTGCAAAAAAAGCGCCGGCTAAAAAAGCCGCCCCGGCCAAGAAGGCCGCTGCACCGGCAAAGAAGGCCGCTCCTGCGAAGAAGGTCGCTGCACCCGCTAAGAAAGCCGCTCCGGCCAAGAAGGCTGCTGCTCCGGCAAAGAAGGCCGCTCCGGCCAAAAAAGCCGCCCCTGCCAAGAAGGCCGCTCCGGCGAAAAAGCGCACGCCCAACGCTGCGTTCATGAAGGCCATGACGCCCAGCGCTGCCCTGGCCGCCATCGTCGGCTCCACCCCGCTGCCACGCACCGAAGTGACCAAGCAGGTCTGGGCCTACATCAAAAAGAACAAGCTGCAGGACGAAGTGAACCGTCGCATGATCAACGCCGACGCCAAGCTGAAGGAGATCTTCAAGAAGGCCCAGGCTTCGATGTTCGAAATGACCAAGATGATCAACGAACACCTGAAGTGATCAGGCCCTCGGGGCTCCGCGCTTCGCGCAGAGCCTTCGATCAAAAGAGCCGGCGCAAGCCGGCTTTTTTTCGTCTCGACGCGACCAGCGCTGCCGAAGGGCAACATCAATGGGATGCCCCTGCAGAGCATCACCCAAATGTGAGAAACTGAAAAAAACCTACCCCAAATGAGGTATGACAGTTCCACCCCCACAGCCCAACATTCCGGTCAGCGGTTCAGGTCATGAGGACCTGACTTCGCCGTTGCCGCTGCAATACAACAGGGTGGTCCTTGTGATGGACTTGGTGGAATCGGTGCGTCTGATGGCGGCCAACGAGTCGGCGGTGGTGAACCACTGGCGCGGCTTTCTCAGCCATGCACGAACGCAGGTACTGCCCCAGCGGCGCGGTCGACTGGTCAAGAGCCTGGGTGACGGCATCCTGGCCGAGTTCGACCAGCCCGTCGACGCGGTGCAGGCGGCCCACGAGCTCCACCGCTTCTTTGCCCCCCTCAACCAGACCCTGCCGCCCGCCGAGCAACTGCACCTGCGGGCGGGCATCAACGCCAGCCACCTGTATGTCGATTCCGAAGACGTGTATGGCCACGGCGTGAACCTGGCTGCGCGCGTGACCAGCCTGGCCGATCCGGGGGACACGGTGGTCACAGCGGCCGTGCGCGATGCCATCGTGGACGGGGTGGACGGTGAAGTCGAGGACATGGGCGAGAGCTATCTCAAACACTGGCCAGAGCCGGTGCGCACCTGGCTGGTTCACCCGGTGCGAGACGGCCAGGTGGTCTGGCGGCCCGCGGCGCGCGAGGCCGCGCCCGTCGACTTCCGGCCCTCCATCGCCGTCATCCCGTTCGAGGCCCGCAACCCTTCGCCAGAACACTTCGTCGTCGGCGAGCTCATTGCCGACGGCGTGATCGCACAGCTTTCTCGCACCCAGGACCTGCGCGTGATCTCACGCCTGTCCACCACGGCCTTTCGCAACCGCAGCGCCAGCCCCGGCGAAATCGACGCCCGGCTCGACGCCGCCTTTGTGCTCAGCGGCAGCTATGCCACCCTGGGTGACAAGGTGGTCATCATGGCCGAGCTGTCCGACACCCGCCGCCATGAAGTCGTGTGGGCCGAGCGCCTCGGTGGCGACACCCTGGACCTGGTGCAGGAGCAAAGCGAATTGCTCAACACGCTCAGCTCCGCCTGTGCCCACGCACTGCTCCATGCCGAAATCCAGCGCAGTCTGGTGCTGCCCCTGCCCAAGCTGGACAGCAATTCGCTCATGCTGGGTGGCATCACGCTCATGCACCGCTCGACAGCCCGCGACCTGCAGCGCAGCCAGCAGCTGCTCGAGGCGGTGGCTGAACGGCACAAACGCGTGGCGGCACCCCGGGCCTGGATGGCCAAGTGGCACATCATGCAGGTGGTGCAAGGCATCGCAACCGATCCGGCCAGGGAATTCCAGCGAGCGATCGACATGGCCGACCGCGCGCTCGATCTGGAGCCCTCCAGCTCGCTGGCCATGGCCATCAAGGGCCATGCGCTGTGTCACCTGGGCGAGGACGTGGACGCCTCGCACCGCCTGCTGCAGGAAGCCACCCAGAGCAACCCGAACGACGCCATGGCCTGGCTGTACAACAGCGTGTGGTCACAGATGTGGGGCACCCCCACGGATTCGATGATCGAAGCCGAAAACGCCCTGCACCTCTCGCCGCTGGATCCGCAGAAATACTATTTCGAGATGATGCTGGCCAACAGCTACCTGGCGATCGGTGACTACGGCCGATCCATTGCGCTGTGCAAGAGCTCCCTGTGCAAAAACAGGTACCACCTTCCGACCATCAGGGCGCTGCTGTTCGGGCAGTATGAAGCAGGTCTCACCGACGACGCCAAACAGACATTCGAGTTGTTACGGCAGCTCCAACCAGACCTGACGGTGAGCCGATACCTCGCGTCAGGGAGCCAGAGCAAGACAAGGCAACACGGTGCACGCGTTCTGAGTGCATTGGGCTTGCCTGAACACTGAACTTCAACACCAGGATAGGAGTGCATATGAGCGGAGGGTATAGCGGCGGGTATAGCGGCGGCTACTCAGGGGGCTATAGCGGTGGCTATTCCGGTGGCTATTCAGGCGGGTACTCGGGTGGATATTCGGGCGGTTACAGCGGAGGCTACGGATCAAGCCTGGAATCCCAGGCCATTGATGTCAGTCGCGCGGCCATCGCCGGCCCGTTTCAGAGTGCCGTTCTTCACCCGGGGACGCCCGGTTTTGATCACCCTGACAATCTGAAGCTGTGGGCTGACGGCCCGCGGATGACCACCTGCTTCGAAGAGCTGTTCGAAGGTGTGTCCGTCACGGTGAACAAGAGCCGAAAACAGGCATCGATGCGTTTCGCCAATCTCAATGGCAACACCATCAAGAACAAGACGCTGGTGGATTTACAGGGGCCGGACAAGGACTTGCTCAAGCAGCAACTGGAACTGGTGGCCGCCTACGCCGACCTGCGTGGCGACCGTGGAGCCGAGATCATCGACCAGTTGACGGCACCAGTCGGTTATTGGTCTGCCGTGCTAGGGCTGTCGGCCCATCGCCACAAAAAGACCATCCAGCTCATCGAGATCACGCTGGCGCTGTGTGTGCAGGTTGAAATGCGTTTCAAGCACATCTTCGCCACCCTGCGACCGGTCGAGTTCTCACCACAGATTCAACCCATGATCCCGACCCCTGGGCATGGCAGTTGGCCCAGTGGGCATGCCACCGAGGCCTTCGCCGTGGCCCAGATGCTGCAGTCCTTTATGAATCAGGCCCGGCCTGGCAAGAAGGATGGCGAGAACAGCCAGGTACAACTGCAACGCTTGGCCGCACGCATCGCCGTGAACCGCACGGTGGCCGGAGTGCACTTCCCGGTGGACAGCGCGGCCGGCCGCCTGCTGGGCTGCAGCCTGGGCGAGTTTTTTGTGGCCCGCGCAACAGGTGGCAGCGTCCGGCTGCGTGGGTTTGACAGCGCCAGGTTCGTCGAAGCCGATGGCTCACCCAAAGACTTCAAACTCAGCGACCCGTTGGACGCCGGTGCCTACAGCGTCAGTGGCCCGGCGATTGCGCTCCCCAAGGCTGACACCCTGGCTTGGCTGTGGCAGGAAGCGCTGAAGGAATGGGCATGAGACGCCAGGCACCGATGCCTTGGGCAGATTTGCCCAGGGGCGAAGTGACAGGCATCGACTGGTCCGCCACCGGAGCCATCAGCGGCGCTGACCCTTATCTGGCGTGGGCAGAAGCCGATCGATTCGCCGGTTATCGCCTGGGGGAAGGCGCAGCAGCCAAACCCCAGTGGTTGCCGATTGCCATCGAACTCCATCAGGACTACGGCGTCCAGGATCTGCTGCTGGCCTCTGACGTGAAATGGCTACAGGTGTCCAAGGCTTATCTGCAAGTACACGGACTGCGTTTCTGCACAGCCCGAGCGGCCAAGGGATTCTTCAAGGCGCTGCGCAAACGCCCTGCGCTTTCGGCCATCATCCGGCGTTTCGAGCTGGGGCTGCCTGTGGAGGAACACACTGGGCCGTTGAAAAACCCGGCCACCCCACACAGCACGCCAGATACGGAGCGGCCAGCACTGGACGGCAAGGTCCTGGGCATCATCGACGGGGGCCTGGCTCTCGCCAATGCCGCCTTCCTTCGCACCGATGGACTTCCCCGAATTCGCTATTTCTGGCGTCAGGACGAGTTCGATGGCCCCCACGGGCCAGGCATGGGACGCAGCCTGCGTGCCAGACTGGATCCGGTGCGCAGCGGTCCAACGCCATCGGTGATGGGATACGGCCACGAACTGACAGCGAAGGCGATACGGGACGCCATGGACCGTTTCACCATCAACGGAGCGGTCGACGAGGATGACCTTTACGACTACCTGCAGTTCTGGGACCTGAAGCACCCCGTCAGCCACGGTACTCACGTGGCCAGTCTGGCCAGCGGCCCTTGGCTGGCCACGGCCCGCATGAGTAGCGCAGGGCACACGCCCGACATGACCCCAGCCGATGATGCGGCCAGCCAGGCACCGTTGATTGCGGTACAGCTGGACTGGTCCAATGTCGTCGATACGTCGGGCGGGGCCATGAACGTGAGCATTCTGGATGCGCTCATCTATATCCTGAACCGCACAGCACCCAGCGCCCAAGTGGTCGTCAACATCAGCTGGGGAACGCTGGCGGGCCCGCACGATGGCACCTCGGTGCTGGAAGCTGCCATCGAACAGCTGATTGCCTTGCGCGGCCCCGAACATCTGCAGGTTTTTGTGCCGGCCGGCAACGGCTACCAGGATCGCACCCACGCGAACAAAACGCTGGCTCCTGGGGAGTCGGTTGAACTGACATGGCACGTCCAGCCTGACGACCGGACACAGAGTTTTCTGGAGCTCTGGCTGGGTGACCCGGATTTGCCCGAAAAGGCTCTGCAAGATGTGCGTATCGAAGTCACCCTGCCCGGAGGGCGGGCGCTTGAAGCTTTGACGACCGGCAATGCAGGCTGCTGGCCCTCTTCCCAGAGCCCGCAACTGGCACTGGTGTTTCCCCACCGGACCGCCTTGGGTCGGTACGGTTCTTGCGCCCTGCTGGCGCTGTGTCCAACGGCGTCCCACAACCCGGCTGACCGGCTCGCACCAGCCGGCACCTGGCGGGTCAAGATCAGCAATGACGGCGTCCACCCGGTGGTGCTCGACGCCTACATCGAACGGGACGATGTGGCTCTGGGTACACATACCGGAGCCCGTCAGTCCTACTTCGATGGGAAGTGCTACGACACCAGCGGCAATATTGAAAGTTTCGTGGACGAACCGGACAACCCGACGGCGATCCGACGCAGCGGCACGTTCAACAGCATCGGCACCGGGCAAGCCACTGTGTCGGTCGGCGGCGTGCGCTTCGCCTCCAGTGCCTTCGATCCGGCAGCACGCTACAGCCCCAGACTGCCGGACCCGGATGCCACACGGCTACCACAGCGCTACCGGGTCGCCAAAGTACCCGATGCACTGGCGGTTTCCGACGAGAGCACCGCACTCTGGGGTGTCCTGGGTGCCGGTAGCCGCAGTGGCAGCGCCGTGCGGCTTTTTGGCACCAGCTGCGCATCGCCCCAACTCGCCAGGGCGCGGTTCGACCGGCTTGAGTAAGCACTCTTCAGGTCGGCTCAACCTGCTTGGAGATGGGCCGACCAGTCGAGACGCCCACCCACCTTTCCCGAAAACAGAACAAACAGCCGTTCACCAACGCGCCGGTAGCGGCTTCAGCAGCCAGATCCAGCGCTCGCGCACGGCGATGTAGCCGCCGCTCTCCAGATCTTTCAGCAGGCGGCTGACCATCTCGCGCGAACAGGCCAGGTGCTGCGCCATGGCCTGGTGGGTGATGCGTTCGCCCAGCATGCGTTCACCGTGTGGATCGGGCGCCTGAGCCATCTTGTTCAGCAGGCTGACCAGACGACCGTAAACATCGATGAGGGCCACGCTGCGCGCGCTTTCCGTGGCCAGGCGGGCGCGCCGGATCAGACGGCCCAGGAGTTCGAGGGCAAATTCGGGGTGATCGGCGATGTAGCCCAGCAGCGTGGCCCGGGTCACCACGGCGCAGGTGCTGGCCTCGGTGGCTTCGACATTGGCCGACCGGGGGCCGCCGTCGAGCGACATTTCGCCCACGTATTCCCACGGCCCATAGGTGCCGAGGGTGAGTTCCTTGCCACTGTTGTCGGCCAGAAAGGCCCGGAGCCGGCCCTTGAGAACGACGTAGAGCGTGTCGCCGGTTTCCCCTTCCTGGATCAGCAGCGTCCCGCGGCGGTAGAGGCGCGGCACCCCGAGGGCGGCCAGAGCCTCAATGTGTGATGTGGAACCGGGTTGGGGCGAGAAGGCTGCGGCAAGGGGCATGGATGCTCATGGTTGTGCGAACTCCATGGCATTGTGATGCATCGGGGAAACGATGCGCAAGGCGGGCACCACCGGCGGCAGGCTGTTGACGCGCTGCATCATCAACCGGATGCTCGGGCAGCCGGTCTTTTCGCGCAAGGCCTTGATCTGGCTGCGCACCGTGGACTGGACCACGCCGTGTTCGGCCGCGATGTCGGGGATCGACAAGCCGCGGCACAACCCCATCAGCACCGACTCTTCACTCGGACTGAGGTTTTGCGACCGGGCAAACATGCGGACCGCCAGGTTCTCGCAGGCGCTTTGTCGCGACAACAGCACCAGCACCAGTGGCTCGTCGGTCTCCAGGGGGTGGCTCAGCGGGATGAAGGCCAGCGACAGCTCCCGCGATGCACTGCGAAGCGACACCAGCCGGCGTTGGCCACGCAGAGCGTGCTCCAACGCCTGCTGGATCTGCACGGTGAAATCGGTGGTGGTCCCCAGCAGCGTGTTGCCGTGGTTCATGATCAGCCGCGCGCTGACCATTTCGTGGCGTGCGAGGTGGTTGGCATGACGCAGACGGCCCTGGCCGTCGATCACCAGCACACCGTAGTCGACTTCGTCCAGAACGCGCAGCAGGAGTGCCTGCTCCAGGCCGCTCTGAGCACCCAGGCCCGCTGCCGAAAATTGGCTGCGGGTGGAGATGGTTTCATTGGCTTGCCACATGTGACGTTCCTCCGTCGTGTTGATGGAGGAACTTTAAAAAAATGGCGGCCGGACAGGTAGCGCGTGGTTGCCCGGCGTTTTGTGATCTATTTACATTTCGCCCAGAAATCGGCCCGCAACAGGTCTTATGCCCGCGCCTTGTCGCGGATGGCCGACAAAGTGCCCCGCGTGGTGATGACTTCTTCACTGAGCATCACTTCGATCACCGTGCCGCCGGGCGCCGCCAAGGCACGCAGCAGCGCGGGCTCGAATTCGGCGGTGTGGGTGATCTGCTCGGCTGCGTAGCCGTAGGCCCGTGCGAGTGCACAGAAGTCCGGATTGTTCAGGTCAGAACCGCTCACGCGCGCCGGGTACTCGCGCTCCTGGTGCATGCGGATGGTGCCGAAGGTGCCATTGTTGAGCAGCAGCACGATGCTTCTTGCGCCGTGCTGCACGGCAGTGGCCAGTTCCTGACCGTTCATGAGGAAGTCGCCGTCGCCCGCGATGGTGAAAGCGGTGCGCCCGGTGAGAATGGCCGCCCCGATCCCCGCCGGTACGCCGTAGCCCATGGCGCCGTTGGTGGGTGCGAGCTGGGTCTTGTGGCCTTTGACCAGCCCGTGGTAGCGGTAGAAGCGGTGCAACCACGACGCAAAGTTGCCCGCGCCGTTGGTGAGCACAGCATCGGCCGGCTGGTGCTCCTGAAGCGTGTGGATGATGGCTGGCATGTCGATCGTGCCGGGCAGCACGATGCCGCCGTTGGCCACGTCCACATTGGCCTCGTAATCGGCGTGGCAGGCCTGTGTCCACTGGCCCCAAGCGACACCGGGTGGCGCGGTCAAAACCTCCAGGCTGCGCGCTGCCGCGTTCATGGTGGCGTTGATCGCCAGCGTGGCCTGGTACACGCGGTTCAGCTCTTCGGCGCTGGCGTGGATGTGCACCAGCTTCTGTTTCGGCACCGGTGCTTCAATCAAGGTGTAGCCGCCGGTGGTCGCTTCGCCCAGGCGCGGGCCGATGGCGATCAACAGGTCGCTCTCGCGCACGCGTGCGGCCAGTGCCGGATTGATGCCCAGACCGATGTCGCCCGCGTAGTTGGGGTGGTGGTTGTCGAAACAGTCCTGGAAGCGGAAGGCGTTGGCCACCGGCAGCTGCCAGTTTTCAGCAAAGCGCTGCAAGGCCGCAGCCGACTGCGGCGTCCAGCCGCCACCGCCGGCGATCACCAGCGGGCGCTCGGCCTGCAGCAGCAGTTCGCGCAGGGTGCGCAGCGCGCCCGGGTCGCTCCAGGCCTGCACCGGCTCCACGCGCGGCAGCGGTTCGACGTCCACGGTTTGAGTGAGCATGTCTTCGGGCAGCACGAGCACCACCGGACCGGGCCGGCCGTTCATGGCGGTGGCGAAGGCGCGGGCCACGTATTCGGGGATGCGGCGCGGATCGTCGATGCGCTCCACGCGCTTGGCCATGCCCTTGGTACTCGGCCCAAAGAAGCTCAGGTAGTCCACCTCCTGAAAGGCTTCGCGGTCGCGCGCGTCGCTGGCCACATCGCCGATGAACAGCACCATGGGCGTGGAGTCCTGGAAGGCGGTGTGCAGGCCGATGGAGGCGTTGGTCGCGCCCGGTCCGCGGGTCACGAAGCAGATGCCCGGTCGCCCGGTGAGCTTGCCCTGGGCTTCGGCCATGAAGGCGGCGCCGCCCTCCTGCCGGTTCATCACGAAACGGATGCGGTCGGCGTGGGCATGAAAGCCGTCGAGCACGGCGAGGTAACTTTCGCCCGGCACGCCAAAGGCGTGGGTCACACCCTGGGCGATCAGGCATTCAACGAGCAGGTGGCCGGCGAGTTTTTGTGTCATGCCGGCATTGTGCCGCGGGTCGAAATTCAAACTGTCCTGCGGCCGACACCCACAGCCGCATAGACCGATATGAACAGCACCACCGCGGCGCCGGCCAGCGTGAGCGCGTACCAGCCGCGGTCCATCAGGGCGCCAAACACCAGCGGCGAAATCGCGAAACCCACGTCGAGGCCCGAGTACACGGTGCCGTAGACACGGCCGGTCGCGCCTTTGGGCGTGGCTTTCTTGATCATCATGTCGCGGCTGGGGCCACCCACGCCGACGGCAAAGCCAGTGGCGGCCAGCGCCACCATGGTACCGGTGGCGCCCAGCCAGCCGGTGGCGCACAGCAGCAGCAAGGCCGCACCGCAGGACATCGAGACCGCCACCACGCGGTCGCTGGAGAACCGGTGGCTCTGGCCGTAAGCCGCCACGAAGCCGCCGACCAGCATGCCTCCGGCACCGCACAGCATGTAGGCGCTGATGGTCAGCGTTGCGGCTTCGACGCTCACGCCGTACAAGCTCTTCAGGATCGACGGCGCAAAACTCTGCACCACCGCGAGCGTCATCGTGGACAACAGAAAAAAGGCAAAGCACCACCACACCACCGGCAGTTTCAGATAGGCCAGCTCGGCGCCCTTCGGTGCGTCGGCGTGGCGCACGTGCACCTCGGTGCGCAGCTTGTCGCGCTGCCAGAACAGCAGGGCCAGAACGGCCACGTAGAGCAGCGCGGCGGCGTGGTACGCGGTGCGCCAGTCGGCCAGTGCGGTGATGCCGACCAGGAACGCGGGCGCCAGCGCCCACCCCAGGTTGCCGGTGAGACCGTGGGCGCTGAAGGCGTGGCCCAGGCGCGGCGCCGACACGCGCTGGTTCAGGATGGTGAAGTCCGCCGGGTGGAACGGCGCGTTGCCCAGTCCGGCCAGAGCGGCCACCAGCACCAGGCCCATGTAGCCCGTGACCATGGACGCGGCCAGCGAAGCCAGCAGGAAGCAGGTGATGGCGGCGAACAGCACCGGCCGCGCACCGATGCGGTCCACCACGAAGCCGGCCATGGCCTGGCCCGAACCCGAGATGATGAAAAAGATGCTCATGAGCAGTCCGACGTCGGAATAGCTCAGGCCAAAGTCGCGCATGAACACCGGAAACAGCGGCGCGAGCAGCAGGTGGGAGAAATGCGAAGTGCCGTGCGCCAGGCCGACGAGGCCGATCACGGAGGCATCCTGCTTGAGGGGAATGGGGTTGACCGGCGCTGTGGCGCCGAGGGTGGCGGTGTTCATGCGGCCAATGGTAGGGTGGGCAGATGGGGCTGTTTTGCGATAAAAAGACAATTCCTGTCGAATTCCAGCCAAACCGCCCTGCCCCACCCATGAAACCCCGCCGCCCGCGCCAGGCCGTCCCGGTCGGCGACACCGACCCCTTCGAACCCACGCCGGCGCGGCCGGTGCGCTGCCGCGCACGCGCCATGGGGCACGACACCCAGTTCGAGCCGCACCACCACCCCTGGGGCCAGCTCGCCTGTTGCGCCAGCGGCCTGCTGCAGGTGACGGTGTCCACGCCGGGAGACCCGAGCAGCAACGCGCCCGCGTTCGAAACCACCACCATCGTGCCGCCGTCGCGCGCGGTCTGGATTCCGCCGGGGGCGCGGCACGCCGTCACCATGCTCGAAGCCTCGCAACTGCACACCCTCTACATCGACGCGTCGGTGGTGCCGGCGGACTGGCGCTGTTCGCGCGTCCTGGTGGTGTCGCCGCTGCTGCGCGAGCTGGTGCGCGGCATGGACCAACCCCACGCGCAGCAAGCGCCCCAGCAGCAGGCCCTGGCCACGCTCGTGCTGGCCGAGATCGCGCACGCGCCGACCCAGCCCCTGGGTGTGCCCATGCCCGACCCGCAACACGGCGACCGCCGGCTGCGCGCGCTGTGCGAAGCCGTGATGAACGCACCCGCGCAGCACGCCACGCTGGCCGCCTGGGCGGCGCACAGCGGCGCGAGCGAACGCACGCTGGCGCGGCTGTTTCGTGAAGAACTGGGGACCGGCTTCCAGCGCTGGCGCCAGCAGGTGGTGCTGGCCCATGCATTGCCCATGCTGGCGCGCGGCACGCCCGTGAGCCAGGTGGCCGCGGCCAGCGGCTACGCGAGCGACAGTGCCTTCACCGCCATGTTCCGCGCCGCGCTGGGCCAGCCGCCCACACGCTTCGGGCCGGGTCGACCAGCGTCCGCCTGATCAGGCGGGCCGCTCGACAGGCAACACCTCCCAGACCCGCTCCTTGGGCCGGCACAGGCGCGTGCCCAGCGGCGTGACGACGATGGGCCGCTCCACCAGCACCGGGTGGTTCACCATGAAATCGAGCAATTGCTCATCGCTCCAGTCGGGCCGGGCCAGATCGAGCTGCGTGTACAGATCGCCCTTGGTCCGGATCACGTCACGCGGGCGCAGGGCCATGGCTTTCAGCAGGCCGGCCAGCTGTTCGCGCGTGTAGGGTGTCTTCAGGTACTCAACCACCAGCGGGTCGAGGCCCGCCTCGCGGACCATGGCCAACACGTTGCGCGAGGTGCTGCAGGCGGGGTTGTGGAAAAAGGTGATCTCGGAGTTCTTGGGCTTCATGTCGGTGCTTCGGTGGAGGCTGGCGCGAGCATAGCGCCCGCTCGCGGTGCAAAGTGCCCGGCCATCGGGCGCTGGCGACCTTGTCACGCCCCTGTCACGGCCGGCCCGTATCTTGCTGATCTGAAGTCACACGCACAGGGAGCACCATATGGCCAACATCGAACGGTTCGCCAAAACACCCAAGGCCTGGGACGCGCTCGCACGCCCGGGCCAGATCGGGCGCAAAGCCCACAGCCTGCTGCTGATGGCCAACGGACGGCGCAGCGAGCGGGAGCTTTCCATGCTGCTGGGGGATGACGTCTCCGAGCTGGCACACGGGCTGCAGCTCCAGGGTTACCTGCAGCCTATTCCGCTCGTGATGTATAGCGACGGGGACAACACCCTCAACAGCTGATCGCCCAGGCGCTCAGAGCCAGCGCTTGAGCAACCCCATCACCTGCTCAAAGCGCTTGCCGTACGGCGGGTAAAACAGGCTGCCCATCGCAAAGCGCGATTGCACCAGCACGGATTTCTGCTGCGTGAAACGCAGGAAGCCCGTTTCACCGTGGTAGGCGCCCCAGCCACTCTCGCCCACGCCACCAAACGGCAGGTTGTCGTGGGCAATATGCAGCAGGGTGTCGTTCACGGTCACACCGCCGCTCACCGTGTTGCTCAGCACGTGGTCGCGCGCGCCGGTGTCGCTGCCGAACCAGTAGAGCGCCAGTGGGCGCGGCCCGGCGTTGATGGTGTTGATGGCGTCGTCCAGTTTTCTGTAGGTCAGCACCGGCAGGATGGGGCCGAAGATCTCCTCGCGCATCAGGCGAAGACCGGACGGGGCATCAAACACCAGGACCGGGTTCATCTGGCGCTCCTGGGCCACCGTGTGTGCCCCCTCCACAACCGCGGCACGAATCTCCACCACCCGCGCACCCTGTGTCCGGGCCTCTGACAGCAGCGACTGCAGGCGCGCATGGTGCCGGTCACTGACGATGCTGGTGTAGTCGGGGTTGCCGCCGATGGTGGGGAACAGGCGCACCACGGCCGCCGCAAACGCCTGTTCGAATTCGGCCTCGCGCCCGCGCGGCAGCAGCACGTAGTCGGGTGCGATGCAGGTCTGCCCGGCGTTGAGCAGCTTGCCGTGGGCAATCTTGATGGCGGCGCTGGCGATGTCGCACGAGGCGTCGATGATGCAGGGTGACTTGCCGCCCAGCTCCAGCGTGGTCGGCGTGAGGTTGGCAGCCGCCGCCGCCGCCACCTTGCGGCCAACGGCGGTGGAGCCGGTAAAGAACAGGTGGTCAAACGGCAGGCTGGCGAACTCGTGCGCCACGTCCGCCCCGCCCTGCACCACACACACCTCGTCGGTCGCAAAGGCCTGGTTCAACACCGCAGCCAGCAACGCCGAGGTGTGCGGCGTCAGCTCGCTGGGCTTGATCATCACGCGGTTGCCCGCCGCCAGCGCCGTGGCGGCCGGGCCCAGCGTGAGCTGCAACGGGTAGTTCCAGGGGCCGATGACCCCGATCACGCCCAGCGGCTGGCGCTGGATGTGCGCGCTGGCGGGCTGCAGGTAGATGGGTGTGGACACGCGCCGCGGTTTCATCCACGCGCCGGTGTGCTTCTCCAGGTCGCCCAGCAGCGCGCGCAGCACGAAAAAGTCGGCCACCTCGGTGAGTTGCAGGGAGCGTACGCCGAAATCGGCCTGCACCGCTTCGGCCAGCGCCGCGCCGTGCACGTCGATCAAGGCCCGCATGCGCTGCAGGCGGTCGAGTCGAAGCGCCAGCGGCACGTCGATCTGGGAGCGGCTGGCCCGGTACTGCGCGTCAAACAGGGCGCGCATCGGGAGGTCGGGCGGGGTCTGGGTCATGGTGCCATCATAGAAAAGACGCCGCCCCGGAGATAGGGGTTGTGCCCCTATCAGGCCGGAACCGCTTCGGTGGCGACGACACAGGCGTGTGCGGGAGCCCCGGGCACGCCCTTGACCACCGCGTCGATGGCGGCATCGACCACCGGCCGCACCGCCAGCGGCCGCAACCCGCGCTGGCGGATGAGCTTTTCACAGCTGCGCCGGGTCATGGTGTGCGGGTGCCCGCCCCGGCTGGTGAACAGGAACAGCGTGGCCCGGGCGTTGGCCCATACCAGCCGGGCGCGCAGCCACTGTCCGCTGGCCTGCAGATCCACCCAGTCACCCACATGCAGACTGGCGAGCACGCCTGCGGTTTCTGTCCCTTCATCCGCATCTTCGCTGGACGTGGACAGCGGCGCTGCCGCGGAGTCCTCCACCAGCGTGGCAACCGCAGCCGGCGCATCCTGGAACCCGGCGTCGACCCGCTCACGCGCCGCCAGCCAGGGCGTGTCTGCCACCCGCGGCCGGGGAGCCTCAGCCAGGTTGTCCGTTTCGGGAAAGGCGACCACCGGGGTTTCGAGCGCACCCGGCATCGAAGTCCCGGCCTGGGACCGGGCGCTGGCACGGCGCAACGCCAGCACCGGCTCGTGGTAGCGGATCAAGGCATCGAAAAAGGTCTGCGTTTCTTCTGCCGGTTTGTCCAGCATGCCCAGCCCGGCTCGCAGTTTCTGCAGCAGACCCGGCAGCATCTCGATCAGCTTGCGCGGCTGGTGCAGCGTGACCTCGTGGCGCACGCTCCACAGCAGATCCGAGATCAGGGCCCGGTAGCCCAAGGGGTCAGGGCCACCGTCGGGATGGCGCAGCTGCGCCTCGGCGATCACCAGCGACCAGCTGCCGTAGAGAAAATCCAGCACTGCCGCAGGCGCGTTGAACACGTCGGGCCGCAGGCTGATTTCCCACGCCACCTGGTCCGCCAGCTCCTGGCGTGCTTCGGCGAAATGCAGGGCCTGCAGGTGCTGCGCCTGCGCTTCCGCCTCGGCCTGGTCGGCACCCGCCCAGTCTTCCCGCAGGTGTTCCAGCGCCACCGCAAAGGGTTCGGGCGTCGCACCGGGCAAGGCGTTGAGGGCATTGACGGCCTCGCGCACCGGCGCATGGAACTGCTCGAACTCGGCCGAGAATTCGTCGTTGAAGCGGAAGCTGCGCTGCGCGACCTGTTCGACGAGCAGGCGGGCCGGGTGCTGGTCTTTGGCGAAGAACCGGGGGTCGTCCATCGCCAGCCGCAGCAGGGCCGGCTCCAGCGCCACCACCGCCTCGCGCACCGGCGCCAGCAGCAGCGGATCGCGCGCCACCTGGTTGACCAGCTTGCGCACCAGGTCCAGGCCCACCGCCTGCGACACGCGTTCGGCTTGCTGCTTGAGGTCGAGCAACACCCGCGTGCGCTCGTGCGGAGCGGCGTAGGCGCCCCAGTGGTCCGTGCCCAGTTGCGAACCGATGCTGACCGCTCGCGCAGGCCGGTCAACGACCGGCAGGCCGCGGAACTGCTCACGCTCGCGATCCACGACCACTTCGTCCAGCAAAGGCCAGTCGGCCTGGGTCTGGGCGATCCGCTGCTCGCGCCCCAGTTGTTCGTAGTAGCCCGAATCGAGCGCTTGCTCGAACCGGTCACCCTCATCGGCCAGGAAATCGTGAAACACCTGATGGTCCAGCCGGGTCTGCGTGCCGGCCAGGGCCGTCATGGGCGGCAGCGCCTGATACGGATCACCGCGCCCGGTCGGAGCGGGTTCAAAAGACAGCGCGTCGCGGGTCAATGGATCGCGCCGCGCTGAAGCCGGACCCGAGCCCGCTTGCGGATCCTCCACCAGGCGGATGCGATAGCCCGCTTCCTGCACATTAGCCTGCTGCAGCCGCAGCGCCAGTTGTTCGTAGAGCTGGCACAGCCCGCGACCGAGCGGGCTGGCCAGGTTCTGCAACCACAGGGACCGGATCTCGGGCTCGCGCTCGAACTCGGCAATGAGGTCGCGCAGCACCCGCACGAACACCGAGGGACGCAGCGGGTTCTTCTCCACCTGCACCGTCTCGAAGCCGATGAGCGAACTCATGCGCGCATCCAGCGCCGTCAGGGCCTGCTCCACCACCGGCATCAGGTCCTGCAGCAAGCGGGCCGATTCCAGCGATTCGGACACCGACAGGTCATCCACCAGCGCCAGCAACGAGGAGTCGGACAACAGGGCCAGCGACGACGTTCGCCCGCCCTCGTCCCCTCCCCGCTCGAAGGCCTCGCGCAAGCGCACCGGATAGGCATCGGTCAGCGCGCCCTTGCGTTGTGTCAATGCCCAGCAGGCCTGGGCCAGGCGCTGGCGCTCGGCCACCGCGCTGGACTTCGTTTCGGCCGCCTGCAACGAAGCCACCGCCGCCTCGACGCAACGGCCCAGCAAAGGCTTCGCCTGGCGGGCGACCTCATCAAAACATTGATCGAGCAACTGTGACGAATTCGGCATATATCCTTGGATTTATACCGTCCGCCTCCTGTTCGAATGCAAGGCAATGGCAACAACCTGTTACCAGTGCGACCGTCTATCCCCCGGTCACGACCGCCTGACGGTTCTCATGCATCAGGCCATTTCGATGGGTTCGCCGAACTCGAACACGCCCGGGTGGCGCACCGGATCCACGCCAACCGGAATCACCGATTTCGGTGGGTACTTGCCTTCCAGCAGCAGCTTGGAGAGCGGGTTCTCGATGCGCTGCTGAATCGCGCGCTTCAAGGGCCGGGCGCCGAACACCGGGTCAAAACCGACCTTGGCCAGTTCGGCCAGCGCGGCGGGTGCCACCTCCAGCCGCAGGTCCATCTTCTGCAGGCGGACCTGCAAAGCCTTGAGCTGGATGCCGGCGATCGACGCGATGTGCTGTGCGTCCAGCGCGTGGAACACCACGGTCTCGTCGATGCGGTTCAGGAACTCGGGCCGGAAATGATCCTTGAGCTCACCCCAGACAGCTTCCTTGATGTCGTCGTAGGGCTGCCCCACCATGGCCTGGATCAGGTGCGAGCCGATGTTGCTCGTCATCACGATCACCGTGTTCTTGAAGTCCACGGTGCGGCCCTGGCCGTCGGTCAGGCGGCCGTCGTCCAGCACCTGCAGCAGCAAGTTGAACACGTCCGGGTGCGCCTTCTCCACCTCGTCAAGCAGCAGCACGCTGTAGGGCTTGCGGCGCACGGCTTCGGTCAGGTAACCGCCCTCCTCGTAACCCACGTAGCCGGGTGGCGCACCGATCAGGCGGGCCACGGAGTGTTTCTCCATGAACTCGCTCATGTCGATGCGGATCAGGTGCTCCTCGCTGTCGAACAGGAAGCCCGCGAGGGCTTTGCACAGCTCGGTCTTGCCCACGCCGGTCGGGCCGAGGAACAGGAAGGAACCGGTCGGGCGGTTCGGGTCCGACAGGCCCGAGCGCGAACGGCGGATGGCGTTGGCCACGGCCGAGATCGCTTCGTCCTGCCCCACCACACGGGTGTGCAGCTTGTCTTCCATCACCAGCAGCTTGTCGCGCTCGCCCTGCATCAGCTTGGCGACTGGGATGCCGGTGGCACGCGCCACCACTTCGGCAATCTCTTCGGCGCCGACCTGGGTGCGCAGCAGCTGCGGACCCACACCCGCGCCACCCTTGGCCTTGCCGGACTCTTTTTCCTGCGCTTCCTTGAGCTGCTTCTCCAGCTCGGGCAGCTTGCCGTATTGCAGCTCGGCCACCTTGGCCAGGTCGCCCTTGCGGGTCAGGCTTTCGATCTGCTGGCGCAGCTGGTCGATTTCTTCGCGCACCTGGGCGCTGCCCTGGGCGGTGGCCTTTTCGGACTTCCAGATTTCATCCAGATCGGCGATCTCTTTCTGCAGCTTGGTGATCTCTTCATTGATCAGCACGAAGCGCTTCTGCGAGGCTTCGTCCTTTTCCTTCTTGACGGCTTCGCGCTCGATCTGCAGCTGGATCAGCCGGCGGTCGAGCTTGTCCATCACCTCGGGCTTGGAGTCGAGTTCGATCTTGATCTTGGCCGCGGCCTCGTCAATCAGGTCGATCGCCTTGTCGGGCAGGAAACGGTCGGTGATGTAGCGGTGGCTCAGCTCGGCCGCGGCCACGATGGCCGGGTCGGTGATGTCCACGCCGTGGTGCACCTGGTAGCGTTCCTTCAGGCCGCGCAGGATGGCGATGGTCGCCTCCACCGTCGGCTCGCCCACCAGGATTTTCTGGAAGCGGCGCTCCAGCGCGGCGTCTTTTTCGATGTACTTGCGGTACTCGTCCAGCGTGGTCGCGCCCACGCAGTGCAGCTCGCCACGCGCGAGCGCCGGCTTGAGCATGTTGCCGGCGTCCATCGCGCCTTCGGCCTTGCCGGCGCCCACCATGGTGTGCAGCTCGTCGATGAAAACGATGGTCTGGCCTTCGTCTTTGGCCAGTTCATTCAGCACGGTCTTCAGGCGCTCTTCAAACTCGCCGCGGAACTTGGCACCGGCCAGCAACGCGGCCATGTCCAGGCTCAGCACGCGCTTGCCCTTGAGCGAATCGGGCACCTCACCGGCCACGATGCGCTGTGCCAGGCCTTCGACAATCGCGGTCTTGCCCACACCGGGCTCACCGATCAGCACCGGGTTGTTCTTGGTGCGGCGCTGCAGCACCTGGATGGCGCGGCGGATTTCGTCGTCGCGACCGATCACCGGATCGAGCTTGCCCAGGCGGGCGCGCTCGGTCAGGTCCATGGTGTATTTCTTCAGCGCTTCGCGCTGGCCCTCGGCCTCGGGGCTGTCCATCTTCTGGCCGCCGCGCACGGCCGTGATGGCGCTTTCCAGGCTCTTGCGGGTCAGCCCGTTTTCGTTCGCGATGCGGCCGATATCGCCCTTCTGGTCGGCCACGGCGAGCAGGAACAGCTCGCCGGCGATGAACTCGTCACCGCGCTTGATGGCTTCCCTTTCGGTGGCCTGCAACAGCTTGGCCAGATCGGAGCCGACCTGCACCTGCTCCTGGCCCTGCACTTCGGGCAGGCGCTTCACTGCCGCCTCGGCGGCCTTGGCCAGTCCCTGCACGTTCACCCCCGCGCGCTGCAGCAGCGACTGCGGGCCGTCGGCCTGGCGCAGCATGGCCAGCAGCAGGTGGGCCGGATCAATATAGGCGTTGTCGTTGCCGAGCGCCAGGGTCTGGGCTTCGCTCAGGGCTTCCTGGAACTTGGTGGTGAGTTTGTCGAGTCGCATGAAAGAGCTCTCCGGAAAATTTGATTACCCGGCATTTGGAGCGATTCCCCGGGTTTTCAAGATGATCTTTCCAGCTTGCGCCCGCGTGCACCACATCGTCTTGACGCAGATCAGCCGATACCCGCCCTTTGGGGACCGTCTGGACCGGCGCCGCTCAACGGCGCCAGTAGGCGTAGGTCCAGGCGGTATTCAGGCCCAGCCGGCGGTACAGCGCGAGCGCCGGCCCGTTGTCCGCGACGACCTGGAGAAACACCCGGTGAATCCCGCGGCGCAAGGCCTCTTCGGCCATGGCCTGCAACACCCGCCCGGCCAGGCCCCGGCCCCGGTGTGAGGCGGTGGTGCGCATGCCGTGCACGCTGAGCCAGCCGTGGCCGTAGGCCGCGGCCCCGCAGGCCACCGTCTGCCCGTCTTCGCGCAGGCTGGCAAACAGCGTCCCGGTGGCCCGGCTCAGCGAGCGGGCACGGCTCGCACCGTCCACCGGATCCAGGCCTTCGCCCAGGAACATCGCCATCCAGGCGACGTCGGGCGTGTCCGCCAGGTCCGCCACCGGCCCGGTCTGCGCCATCAGCAGGTCCTGCACGCGGCCACACTGCGTCAGCGTGGGCTGGGCGCGGGCGAAGCCCCGCGCCTGCAACCCCTGGTGCAGGGCTTCGAAGGCCGGTCCATCGGGCAGGCGGAAGGCCGGCACGAAACCCTGGGCGGCGTAGCGTTCGAGGATGTCGTCGAGCACCGCAGGGTCGGCATTGCCATGGCTCAGGGGGACAGCGCTGCGGGCACGGCCCACGGTGCCGCTGTCCATGGGCAGCAGCCAACCGGGCAGCGACTCCACGCGCTCGGGCGACACGGCGTCGAGCGTGGCGCGCTCGATGGCTTCGATGTCGGCGTCGGAAAGGATCGTGGGCGCCATGTCAATATGGGCTGTCAGGCGTTCTGACTCTGGATGCCCCACTTGGCCAGCGCCGCGTCATCGCTGACCCGCGCATCCACCCAACGTGCACCCTCCGGCGTCTGTTCTTTCTTCCAGAACGGTGCCTGGGTCTTGAGGTAGTCCATCAGGAACTCGCAGGCCTGGAAGCTCTCGCCGCGGTGCGCAGAGGTCACGGCGACCAGCACGATCTGATCCAGCGGCTGCAGCAGGCCGACGCGGTGGATCACGCGCGCTGCGTAGATGTCGAAGCGTTTGAACGCCTCGTCGATCATGGCCTCGATGCTCTTTTCGGTCATGCCCGGGTAGTGCTCCAGCTCCATGGTGCTGATGCTCTGGCCATCGTTGCGGTCACGGACCGTGCCAACGAAGGTGCAGATGGCACCCACGCGCTTGTCCTGCTCGCGCAGCCGGGCGACCTCGGTGCTGAGGTCGAAGTCCTGGGTCTGGATGCTGACGCGGGCGTTCATGCTCAGCCTCCGGTCACGGGCGGGAAAAAGGCCACTTCCGCGCCCTCGCTGAGCGCAGCGGCTTCATCGGTCATGGTCTGGTTGAGCGACACGCGCACCGCCCGGCCACGCGCCAGCGCCTCGGCGTAGCCCCCGCCCCGCGCGATCAGTTCGTCGCGCAGGTCGGTCAGCGTGCCAGCCGCCGTGTCCAGCGGCTCGCTGCCGGTGCCGACGGCCTCGCGGATGGAAGCGAAATAGCGCAGTTGAATCTTCACGGGATAGGCCTTCAGAGCAGCAGGTCGGCAAAAGAAAGATAGGACACCAGATCGCCCCGGGCGATGGTGGTGCCAGCCGGGTTGTCCACCAGGCCGTCGCCCCAGACCGCGGAGGTCAACACGCCCGAACTCTGGTTGGGAAACAGGTCCAGTCCGCCGGCGGCGTTGCGGCGCACACGCAGGAACTCGCGGCGCTTGTCGGCGCGCGGCAGGTCGAAGTGGGCGGGCAGCTTCACCGGTTGCAGACCCGGCACTTCGGCACCCTGCAGCCGCAGCAGGAAGGGTCGCACCAGCAACAGGAAGGTGACGAAACTGGACACCGGGTTGCCCGGCAGACCGATGAAATGGCAGGGCAACGCCGCATCGGCACCAGCCCCCGCATCGCGCCGCACCGTGCCGTACGCGAAAGGCTTGCCCGGCTTCATGGCGATCTGCCACAGGTCGAGGCTGCCCAGCTGCTGAACGGACGGCTTGATGTGGTCCTCTTCGCCCACCGAGACACCGCCGCTGGTGAGGATCAGGTCGTGGTGGTCGGCCGCGGTCTTGAGCGCGGCGAGCGTCAGCTCGCGCTTGTCCGGCACGATGCCGAGGTCGCTCACTTCGCAGCCCAGGCGCTGCAGCAGCGTGCGCAGAAAGAAACGGTTGGAGTTGTAGATCGCGCCGGGCTTCATGTCTTGCGGAGCCACCTCGCCCGGCATCACGAGTTCGTCGCCGGTGGAAAACAGGGCCACGCGCGGACGCACCATCACCGGCAGCTGGGCGCAACCGATACTGGCCGCCAGCCCCAGGCTGGCCGGGGAAAGCCGCGTGCCACGCGGCAAAACCACCGCTCCACGCGTCACGTCTTCGCCGGCGCGACGCACCCACTGGCCAGCGGCCGGCACGGCGTCAATGTGCACCGCATGCAGGTTGCCGCCGACCTCTCGGGTGTCTTCCTGCATCACCACCGCATCGGCACCCGCGGGCATGGGCGCACCTGTGAAGATGCGCGCACACGTGCCGGGCCGCAACGGCTCGGCGGCATGACCGGCCGCGATGCGCTGCGACACCGCCAGCACCTTGCCGGCTTCGGTCACGTCGGCCGCGTTGACGGCATACCCGTCCATGGACGAGTTGTCCTGTGGTGGCACCTGCAGTCCTGAAACCAGATCGCTGGCCAGCACGCGGCCATCGGCCTCGAACGTGGCCACCGTCTCGACCCGGGACAACGGAACGACCCGCGCGAGCAGGTCGGTCAACGCAGCGTCCAGCGCCATCAAGGGAGCCCGTGCGGGCGGTACAGAAGCGTTCATGGCGTCAGGGTCGGTGGATGGGCATGTCCGCCGGGTCAGATGTAGGCCTCGGGAACATAGTCAAAACGGTCTTCATTGTCGAGCAGCCAGCCGGCCACGGCAGCGGCGTCGTTCAAATTCAGCACCGGGCGCAGGGTGGTCTGCGGCAATTGATCGGTGCTGTCGGTGGCGATGGCGGCGACAAAGGGATCGTCCGGGTACAGCACGGGTTTGCCGGTGGCCGCACGCCAGACCTCGACCTTGAGCAAGTTGCTGTCGCGGTAGCCCTCGACCAGCACCCAGTCCACACCTGGATGCAGCGTGCGAATCACGTCGTGGACCGTCAGCTCAACCGGCCGCTCGAATTCGCGCATCAGCACCAGGCGCTGCGGTGACGCGGCCACCACCTCGTAGGCGCCGGCCTCGCGATGGCGCCAGGTGTCTTTGCCCGGGTGGTCAATTTCAAAACCATGGTGCACATGTTTGACCACCGAAACCCGCAGGCCCCACTGACGCAGGACGGGGATCAGCTGCTCAACCAGCGTGGTCTTGCCCGCACCGGAAAAGCCTGCGAAGCCGACGACTTTCATGCCCGCTGCCGCCGCCCGGGCATCACGCCGCGGGGCAATGCTGGGTGATGTAGCGCTGCACCGCCGCCGTGTCGGCCGCCATCACATGAACCCGTTTGGGCAGGGCTTCGATGCCGTCGAACTTCGCGGGCCGGTCGGGCTGGCGCCCCAGCGCCTCGACGATGGTCTCGGCGAACTTGATGGGCAAGGCGGTTTCCAGCACGATCATCGGCGTCGCCGCATTCAGATGCTCGCGCGCCACCTTCACGCCGTCGGCGGTGTGGGTGTCGATCATCACGCCGAAGCGCTCGAAGGTGTCCTTGATGGTGGCCAGGCGGTTGGCGTGGGTGCTCTTGCCGCTGACAAACCCGTAGTGGCTCGCAGCTTCGGCAAACACCGGGTCGGCGCCCAGATCGAAACGGCCTTCCTTGTTCAATGCCTCGCCAAACAGCGCCTTGACGCGCGCGCCGTCGCGGCCCAGCAGATCGAACACGAAGCGCTCGAAGTTGCTGGCCTTGGAAATGTCCATCGACGGGCTGGAGGTCTCGTGCGTGTCAGCGCTGGCACGCACGCGGTAGACGCCAGTGCGGAAGAACTCGTCAAGCACGTCGTTTTCGTTCGTCGCCACCACCAGGGTCTGGATCGGCAGGCCCATCTGGCGTGCCACATGGCCGGCGCAGACGTTGCCGAAGTTGCCACTGGGCACGGTGAAATTGACCTTCTGGTCGTCGCCCGTGGTCGCCTGGAAATAGCCGGCGAAGTAGTACACGACCTGCGCGAGCAGACGCGCCCAGTTGATCGAGTTGACGGTGCCGATCTTGTACTGACGCTTGAAGGCCAGGTCGTTCGACACGTTCTTGACGATGTCCTGGCAATCGTCGAACACGCCTTCGATGGCGATGTTGTGGATGTTCTGATCCATCAGGCTGAACATCTGTGCCTGCTGGAACGGGCTCATGCGGCCGTGCGGACTGAGCATGAAGACGCGCACGCCGTGCTTGCCGCGCATGGCGTACTCGGCCGCGCTGCCGGTGTCGCCAGACGTTGCCCCCAGGATGTTGAGCTCTTCACCGCGGCGCGCCAGCTCGTATTCGAACAGGTTGCCCAGCAACTGCATGGCCATGTCCTTGAAGGCCAGCGTCGGGCCGTTGGACAGGGCTTCGAGGTAGAAGCCGTCTTCCAGCTGCTTCAGCGGCACGATGGCCGCGGTGCCGTACACCGCTTCGGTGTAGGTCTTGTCGCACAGCGCCTTCAGGTCGGCCGCGGGAATGTCGTCGATGTAGAGCGACAGCACCTCAAACGCCAGCGCGGCGTAACCACCGGCCGCTCCGCCATTGAACACCGTGCGCCAGCGCGCCAGTGTGGCGGCTTCCACCTGCGGGTAGCGCTCGGGCAGGTACAAACCGCCGTCGGGCGCCAGGCCTTCGAGCAGGATTTCGCAGAAGTGTTTGCGGTCCGGGTGGCCGCGCGTGGAGAGATATTGCATGACGGTCAGCGAGCGATCAGTTCAGTTCTTCCTTGCGGATGCGCGTGATCGGTGCCAGCACCGAAGGAAGGGCCTGCATTAGCGCAAGCACGTCGTTCATGGCGCCTTCGCGGATGTCGTGCGTGAGGATGATCAGGTCGGTGGACGTCGCGCCCTCGCCGCCCACTTCGTCGGCCTCGCGCTGCAACACGGCGTCGATGCTGATGTTGTTGAGCGCCAGAAGGCCGGTCACCTGGGCCAGCACGCCGGCTTCATCGGCCACGCGCAGGCGCAGGTAATAACTCGTCACCACCTCGCTCATGGGCAACACCGTCAGGTCGCTCATGGCATCGGGCTGGAACGCCAGGTGCGGCACGCGGTGCAGCGGGTCGGCGGTGTGCAGGCGGGTAATATCCACCAGATCGGCGATCACGGCCGAGGCGGTGGGCTCGCTGCCGGCGCCCTTGCCGTAGTACAGCGTGGTGCCCACGGCGTCGCCCTGCACCACCACGGCGTTCATGGCGCCTTCGACATTGGCGATCAGGCGTTTGGACGGCACCAGGCTCGGGTGCACGCGCAACTCGATGCCCTGGGCCGTGCGCTTGGTGATGCCCAGCAGCTTGATGCGGTAGCCCAGCTGTTCGGCGTACTTGATGTCGGTCGAGCCCAGCTTCGTGATGCCCTCGACGTAGGCCTTGTCGAACTGCACCGGGATGCCGAAGGCGATGGCGCTCATGAGCGTGACCTTGTGCGCCGCGTCCACACCCTCGATGTCGAAGGTCGGGTCGGCTTCGGCGTAGCCCAGGCGCTGCGCCTCCTTGAGCACGACGTCGAAGTCCAGCCCCTTGTCGCGCATCTCGGACAGGATGAAGTTGGTCGTGCCGTTGATGATGCCGGCGATCCACTGGATGCTGTTGGCGGTGAGGCCTTCTCGCAGCGCCTTGATGATGGGGATGCCACCGGCCACGGCGGCTTCAAACGCCACCATCACGCCCTTGGCCGAAGCCGCAGCGAAGATCTCGGTGCCGTGCACAGCGAGCAAAGCCTTGTTGGCTGTCACCACGTGCTTGCCGGCCGCAATGGCTTCCAGCACCAGCGCCTTGGCGATGCCGTAGCCACCGATCAGCTCGATCACGATATCGATATCGGGGTTGGCGATCACGGCGCGCGCGTCGTTCACCACCTTCACGTCCGGGCCGACGATGCTCTGCGCACGCGCCACATCAAGGTCGGCCACCATGGTGATTTCAATGCCACGGCCAGCGCGGCGCTTGATCTCTTCCTGGTTGCGCTGCAGCACGTTGAACGTGCCGCTGCCCACGGTGCCTATGCCCAGCAGGCCTACTTGGATCGGTTTCATCGTTGTTAACTCTCGGCTTCAAAAATATCGGTGCCAGGCCATGCCATGGCCCGGGGTACCCAGTTTAGGGAACGGCCAGACTGGCGGTGTTGCCCATTGCCGGGGCAATTGATGCGTGCGCAGGTGCATGGCGCTTGCGCCAGCCTTCGAAGAACTTGGCCACGCGGCCAATGGCTTCGCGCAGATCGTCCTCGTGCGGCAGGAAAACGATGCGGAAGTGCTGGTTGTCCGGGTAGTTGAAGCCCGAGCCCTGCACCAGCATCACACGGGTTTCCTGCAGCAACTCCAGGAACAGCTGCTGGTCGTCTTCAACCGGGTACATCGCCGGGTCAAGGCGCGGGAACATGTAGAGCGCCGCCGTCGGCTTGACACAGCTGACGCCCGGAATGGCGGTGATCAGTTCGTAGGCCAGGTCGCGCTGGCGGCGCAGCCGACCACCTTCACACACCAGATCGTTGATGCTCTGGTAGCCACCGAGCGCGGTCTGGATCGCCCATTGGCCCGGCACGTTGGCGCACAGGCGCATGTTCGAGAGCATGTTCAGGCCCTCGATGTAGTCCCGGGCCGGCTTCTTGTCGCCCGAGACGATCATCCAGCCCGCGCGGTAACCGCAGGAGCGGTAGCTCTTGGACAAGGAGTTGAAGGTCAGCGTCAGCACGTCTTCCGACAGGCTGCCCAGCGCCGTGTGTTTCACGCCGTCGTAGAGCACCTTGTCGTACACCTCGTCGGCAAAGATCACCAGACCGTGCTCGCGCGCGATCGCCACGATCGCCTGGAGCAGTTCGTCGGAATACAGCGCGCCGGTCGGGTTGTTGGGGTTGATCACCACGATGCCCTTGGTGGCTGGCGTGATCTTGCGGCGGATGTCGTCCAGATCGGGCATCCAGCCATTCGACTCGTCGCACATGTAGTGCACCGGCGTGCCACCCGAGAGGCTGACCGCCGCCGTCCACAGCGGGTAGTCGGGCGATGGCAGCAACAGCTCGTCGCCATCGTCGAGCAAGGCGTTGGTGGCCATCACGATCAGCTCGCTGGCGCCGTTGCCGAGGTAGATGTCGTCCAGCGTCACGCCCTTGACGCCCTGCTTCTGCGTCTCGTGCATCACCGCCTTGCGCGCCGCAAAAATGCCCTTGCTGTCCGAATACCCCGCCGAGTTCGGCAAGTTGCGGATCATGTCCTGCTGGATTTCCTCAGGGGCATCAAAACCAAACACCGCCAGGTTGCCGATGTTCAGACGGATGATCTTGTGACCCTCTTCTTCCATCTGGCGCGCGGCGTCCATGATGGGACCGCGAATGTCGTAGCAGACGTTGGCGAGCTTGGCGGATTTCTGGATGGTTTTCAAAGTCCCTCCCGCTTGGGGGCCGTAGAAAGAGGTGGAGAGCCGGGCTATGGCGCTGGGCGCTATATTACGGTGCGTCTTGTAGGGAAAACCTGTAATTTGACCACAGTTCTTCACCGTATCCGTGCACGCTCCGCCCCATTCCTGCGCCCGACTTCCCCATGAAACTGCACGCTGACAAGCCCGATCTGCACACCATCAACGCTTACGGCGATGGATGGATCGCGATCAACGGTCAGCGCCACACGCAAAGCCTCATCCTCGCGTCGTCCGGGGAATTGCTGCCTTGGGCCTGCGAGCGGTTCGAAGACCTCGAGCCCGCGCATTTCGAGCAACTGCTGAGCTGCTCGCCGGTGAAGCCCGAGCTGGTGGTGTTTGGCAGTGGCCCGCGCCTGCGGTTCGTGCGTCCAGGCATGCTGGAGTGCCTGATCAACCAGCGCATTGGCGTGGAAACGATGGACACCCTGGCGGCCTGCCGCACCTACAACATCCTCGCTGGCGAAGGCCGGCGGGTGCTGGCCGCCCTCCTGATTGGCACCTGAATACCCGGGTACCGAGCGGTCCATTCGGGTCCATTCCCGGCCCGGCAACGCTGTTCAGGGTAAAATACCGGATTGTTTCCTGCTTTGACAGCCATTGGGCGCACGCCGCCCGTGGCGTGCTCGATGCACACGGGAAGCCAACGAATCACCACCAACTTACGTCAGGGGTCCACGCAGTATGGCAGTCGTTGTCAACAAACCCATTCCCGAATTTGAAGCCCTGGCCACCAGCGGTATCAAAGTCAGCAACCAGACTCACCTCGGCCAGACCGTCGTGCTGTATTTTTACCCGAAAGACAACACACCCGGCTGCACCACCGAGGCCATGCAATTCCGCGACAAGTACAAAGACTTCGTCAAGGCTGGTGCCCATGTGTTCGGCGTCTCGCGCGACAACATGAAGTCCCACGATGACTTCAAAACCAAACTTGAATTGCCGTTCGAACTGATCGCCGACACGGAAGAAAAGATGTGCCACATGTTCGGTGTGGTCAAGAACAAGATCATGTACGGCAAGAAGGTCAAGGGCATCGAACGCAGCACCTTCCTCATTGGCGCCGATGGCGTGCTCAAGCAGGAATGGCGTGGCCTTAAAGTGCCGGGCCATGTCGAAGATGTGCTGAAGGCCGTCAAGACCCTGAAAAAGGCTGTCTGAGCTTAACCACACCGCCGGTGGCGGCGGAATTTTGCCCGTCACAGGGCTCGTGCATAATGGGTTCATGACATTGGGAAGACCCTTCGCCCGCCCTTCTTTCTCTGCCCTCTGCAGCCCAAAAAGCCGCCCGGTCTCCCCGGCGGCTTTTTGCTTTCCGGCCCAGCGCTGAACCACCAAGCCCTCCATGCCACTGCCTCCAGCCCCTTCCAAACGCGCCGCCCTGCTTGCCTCCGATGCCTACAGCCTCAGAGCATCTGAAGAGTTGATCAGCTTTTCTCCGGAACCCGAGCGCGTGGTCACCCCCTTGCGTGCCGCTCCTGCGGCACCCGCCAGCGAGGCGCCGACTGCAAAAGCCGGTGCGCGGTCCCGTGGCCGGGAGCGAAAGTCCGAATTGGCCCCTGCGCCATCCCAACCTGCCGCGCGGGCGTCCTCCCCCGCCACCCCGGCTGCAGAGCGCCAACCGGTCGAATTCCGTGCGCCTCAGCCAACGGGCAAACCGCCGGTCGCCAGTGAGACCGTGTCGCGCGCCTCGCCCGTGGCCAGCAACCGCCGCGCAGGGCGCGCCAAATCCGGCGGGTCAACCGGACCGGCCCGTTTGTTCGTGCTGGATACCAACGTGCTGCTGCACGACCCGATGAGCCTGTTCCGCTTCGAGGAACACGACATCTTCCTGCCCATGATCGTGCTCGAAGAGCTCGACGGCCACAAGAAGGGCATGACGGAAGTCGCCCGCAACGGCCGCCAGACCAGCCGCACGCTTGATGCCCTGGTCGCGCAGCAAGGCGGCGACATGACTCGAGGCCTCAAGCTCTCAGCCACCGGTCACCTGTCTGCGCGCGGCTTGCTGTTTTTCCAGACCGAACCGCTGGACGCCCAGTTGCCCGCCAGCCTGCCCCAGGGCAAGGCCGACAACCAGATTCTGGGCGTGGTTCACGCCTTGCGCGACAAGCACCCGCAGCGCGAAGTGATCCTGGTGTCCAAGGACATCAACATGCGGGTCAAGGCCCGCGCGCTGGGTCTGGCCGCCGAGGACTACCAGAACGACAAGACCCTGGATGACGGCGAACTGCTCTATGCGGGTGCCTTGGCCCTGCCGCAGGATTTCTGGACGCGCCAGAGCAAGACGATCGAGAGCTGGGCCAGCGGCAGCCACACCTTCTACCGCGTCAGCGGTCCGGCGGTGAGCCAGTTCTACATCAACCAGTTTGTGTACTTCGAAGCGCCTGGCGAACCCTCGCTGTATGCCCGCGTGACCGAAATCCGGGACAAGACCGCGGTCCTCAAGACGCTCAAGGACTTCACACACCTGAAGAACGCGGTCTGGGGCGTCACCAGCCGCAACCGTGAACAGAACTTCGCCCTCAACATCCTGATGGACCCCGAGGTCGATTTCGTCACCTTGGCCGGCACGGCCGGTACAGGCAAAACGCTGATGGCGCTGGCCAGCGGCCTGACCCAGGTGCTGGATGACCGCCGCTACACCGAAATCATCATGACCCGCGCCACCGTGAGCGTGGGTGAAGACATCGGCTTCCTGCCCGGCACCGAAGAAGAAAAGATGGGCCCCTGGATGGGCGCGCTCGACGACAACCTGGAATTCCTGGCCAAGGGCGACGGTGGCAACGCCGGCGAATGGGGCCGTGCCGCCACCAACGAGCTGATCCGCAGCCGCATCAAGGTCAAGAGCATGAACTTCATGCGTGGGCGCACCTTCATGAACAAGTACGTCATCATCGACGAGGCGCAGAACCTGACGCCCAAGCAGATGAAGACCCTGATCACACGCGCCGGCCCAGGCACCAAGATCATCTGTATGGGCAACCTGGCGCAGATCGACACGCCGTACCTCACGGAGGGATCGTCGGGCCTGACCTACGCGGTGGACCGCTTCAAGGGCTGGCCGCACGGTGGCCACATCACGCTCGCGCGCGGCGAACGCTCGCGACTGGCGGACTTCGCCAGTGAAGTGCTCTGACGCGGACCACACCCCCAAGAAAAAACCCGGCTCTGGCCGGGTTTTTTCTTGGGGAAGAACGGATCAAAAATCGCCACCACCGGCCAGGCTCTCGAAACGCGTAAGCGTGTTCAGGAAGGTCAGTTTGACGACTCCGGTGGGGCCGTTTCGCTGCTTGCCGATGATGATCTCGGCCACACCGGGTTCCTTGGACGTTTCGCGGTTGTAGTAGTCATCGCGGTAGATGAACATGATGATGTCCGCATCCTGCTCGATGGCACCGGATTCGCGCAGGTCGCTCATCATGGGGCGTTTGTCGGTGCGCTGCTCAACCGAGCGGTTGAGCTGGGAGAGCGCGATCACCGGACACTGCAGTTCCTTGGCCAGCATCTTCAGACCCCGCGAGATTTCACCCAGCTCGGTCGCACGGTTGTCCCCCCCGGCTGCACCCGAGCCACTCATGAGCTGCAGGTAGTCGACCACGATCAGGCCGAGCTTGCCGCACTGTCGCGAGAGGCGCCGCGCGTTGGCGCGCAGTTCGCTGGGGGTCAGGCCCGGTGTCTCGTCGATGTGCAGCGACACGTTGCGCAGCTTTTCGATGGCTTCGGTCAGGCGGGGCCATTCGTCGTCGGTCAGCTTGCCTGTGCGCAGGTGACCCTGGTTGATGCGACCGATGGAACCGACGATACGCACCGCGAGCTGGGAGGCGCCCATTTCCATGGAAAACACCGCCACTGGAAGGCCTTCATTGAGCGCCACGTGTTCCGCGATGTTGATCGCGAATGCCGTCTTGCCCATCGACGGACGCGCCGCCAGCACCACCAAGTCGCCCGCTTGCAGGCCCGAGGTCATGCGATCCAGATCGATGAAACCCGTGGGCACACCCGTCACGTCCATCGGGTTGTCGGCCATTTCCTGCACGCGGTCCAGCAGATCGACCACGAGCGTGTCCATGCCCTGGAAGCCCTCCTTCATGCGCGAGCCTTCTTCACCAATCTTGAAGATCTTCTGCTCGGCTTCATCCAGGATCTTGGCAACCTGCCGGCCTTGCGGGTTGAAGGCCGCGGTGGCGATTTCGTCGCTGGCAGCGACCAGTTTGCGCAGGATGGCGCGTTCGCGCACGATCTCGGCGTAACGGCGGATGTTGGCCGCGCTGGGCACGTATTGCGCCAGCGAGTTCAGGTAGGCCAGGCCACCGGCCTCGTCGGCCTTGCCCAGGTTTTGCAGGTGCTCGAACACCGTGACCACGTCGGCCGGCTTGCTGGCGTTCACCAACGAGGCGATGGCGGAATACGTCAGACGGTGTTCGTAGCGGTAAAAGTCGGAATCGTTGACCAGATCGGCCACGCGGTCCCAGGCGTGGTTGTCGAGCAGCAGGCCGCCCAGCACACTGGATTCGGCCTCGATGGAATGCGGTGGAACGCGCAACTGGGCGATCTGCCGGTCGGCACCGAAATCGACCTCATCAAGACCGGCGTCAAACGAAGAAAGGGGACTGGAGAATGCGGTGGACATGGCTTTCCTGAAGGGCCTTCAATGGTACGTCGCGGCCGCCCGGGTGTCATGGGACAAGCCTGTGGACAACCGGTGCAAAGGCGGAGGATTTCGTGGGACAAGTCGCTCCAGCCGATGGACGGGACGCAGCGCAGGAAACAAAAAAGCCGCCAACCCGAAGGCGGCGGCTTCTGTTCCATCCCTGGCAGCGAGCTGCCGGGATGGATGGGGGCAGATCAGGCGGTTTCGCCGAGCACCGAAACAGCGACGTCGATGGTGACGTCGGTGTGCAGGTTGACGCTCACGGTGTAGTCTCCCGCGTTCTTCAACGGGCCGTTGGGCATGCGAACTTGCGACTTGGCCACAGAGAAGCCTTGCTTGTTCAGCTCTTCGGACACGTCGTGGTTGGTGACGGAGCCAAACAGGCGACCGTCCACACCGGCTTTTTGCGACAGCTTGATGGTCACAGCAGCCAGCTTTTCACCCAAGGCCTGGGCTTCAGCCAGCTTGGCAGCCGCCACTTTTTCGAGTTCCGCGCGGCGGGCTTCGAATTCGGCGATGGCGTTTTGCGTGGCGCGGCGGGCGCGACCGGACGGGATCAGGAAGTTGCGGGCGTAGCCGTCCTTGACCTTGACCACATCGCCCAGGGCGCCGAGATTGACAACTTTGTCGAGCAGGATGATTTGCATGTCAGGCTCTCTTTCAGACGCGGTGCTGGTCGCTGTAAGGCAGCATGGCCAGGAAGCGTGCGCGCTTGATGGCCGTGTTGACCTGGCGCTGGTAGAAGGCGCGGGTGCCGGTCAGGCGCGCGGGGATGATCTTGCCGTTTTCGGCGATGAAGTCACGCAGGACATCGATGTCCTTGTAGTCGACTTCTTCGACGTTCGCCACGGTGAAGCGGCAGAAGCGCTTGCGCTTGAACAGCAGCGATTGGGTGTTGCGCTTGGGGCGCTTGTCTTTGTTGAAACGTTTCGGTGCAGCCATGATGGGCCTTTCCTATGTCTTGCTGAAATCTTGGATATGAAACACGACGCCTTTGCCGTTGCGTGCATTCGCCAGAAAACCGTGAAACTCACAAACCGAATCAAGCCCCTGTCGGGACAGCGTTTCAGCCTGGGCACCGAAGGCCACAGCCCTCAGTTGCAATTTCACCAGTCTCGGGGTGTCCATTTCGGTGACCGTTGACTCGTGCTCCAGCACGAGGTTGACGGCCGGGATGCCTGCCGGTGTGTAGCGCAGGCTCTGAACCTGCACCACCACGGCGGACAATTGACACCGGTTGACCGCTGACGATGACACGCCCGGGATCAGGCGGCCTGGACTCGCTGTTCCTGGTTGCCGTGGGCGGGCTGTTGAAGCTTGCGGGCCTCTTCACGCTCGACCGACTTCATCATGCTCGAAGGGCCGGTTTCGGCCTTCTTCTTGAGCACGGTCAGGTGGCGCAGCACGGCGTCGTTGAACTTGAAGGCGTGCTCCAGTTCAGCCATCACAGCCTGATCGGCCTCGATGTTGACACACAGGTAGTGGGCTTTGGACAGCTTGTTGATCTGGTAAACCATCTGGCGACGGCCCCAATCTTCAACGCGGTGGATCTTGCCGCCGCCGGCCGTGATCATGCCCTTGTAGCGCTCCAGCATGGCTGGAACCTGTTCGCTTTGATCCGGATGGATCAGCAAAACGATTTCGTAATGACGCATAGACTCTCCTTTTGGATAAAAAAGCCGCCCCCAGCGTCTGTTTGGGGTGCAGCAAGGCAAGCCCGCGATTCTAGCAAAGATCCGGGCGGTCTGTAAAACAGGCTTGGCGTGGTTGAGCGGACTGACGCTGGGCGATGGCGCCGGAGCCTAGCGCCGGGGGTAGCGAACGTGCTCCACCAGATCCTGCACAGCGCGACTCGGCGGCGGCGTGACCAGGCTCACCAGAATGATCACAGCGAAGCCCAGCGGGACACCAAAAACGCCGGCAGAAATCGGCAGGATGCCGAACCAGAGCTCCACCGGCGAGTTGACCCCGAACACATCGCGCAACCACGGCTGCGTGGTCACCATGTAATAGAAGGTGACGCCCAGCCCCGCGATCATGCCCAGGGCCGCGGCGATGCCGGTGGCGCGTTTCCAGAAAATGCCCAGCACGAGTGCCGGGAAAAACGCTGCCGCCGCGAAGGAGAACGCGGCCGAGACAAGGAACAGGATGTCGGCCGGCTTCTGCGCCGCCACGTACGCCGCCACCAGGGCCACCATGAGCAGCAGCACCTTGGAGATGGTGACCCGGCGCGCGGTGGACGCGTTGGGATCGATCATCTTGTAGTAAAGGTCGTGAGACAGCGCGTTGGCAATCGTCAGCAACAGCCCGTCGGCGGTGGACAGCGCCGCGGCCAGTCCCCCGGCGGCCACCAGCCCGGAGATCACATAGGGCAAGCCGCCAATCTCTGCGGTGGCCAGCACGATGATGTCGCCACCAATGGACATTTCATTGAGCTGCAGCAGCCCGTCCTTGTTGATATCGGTCACCGACAGCAGCGAGGGATCAACCTTGTTCCACGCGGAAACCCACTGGGGCAACTGGTCGAACGGCGTGCCGATGAGCACATGGAACACCTCGAACTTCACCAGCACGGCCAGCGCTGGCGCCGTGAAGTACAGCAGGAAGATGAAAAACAGCGACCAGGTCACCGATTGCCGGGCCTCCTTCACGCTGGGCACGGTGTAGTAGCGCATCAGGATGTGGGGCAGCGCTGCGGTACCCACCATGAGACAAAAGATCAGCGCCAGGAAGTTGCGACGCGATTCGTCGTAGGTCTTCCGGGCCTCGGCGTCCCCGTCGGGATCCCCGGCAAACTGGGCCGCGTGCGCCGGCATGCCGTTGAGCGGCAGCGACTTGGCGTCGGCTTCGACCTTGGCACGGGTCCAGGTGACCCGGGCCGAAACGGCATCCCGCGGCAAGGCAGACAAGGCTTTTTCGGCAGCCGATATCTGCGACGACGGCGCATTCGCCGAACGCAATCCGGCGAGCTTCGCTTCAGCAGCCGCCTTGGCCGCCACCAGGGCGGCCGCGGGGTTTTCCAGCTTGGCGCCGAGTTCAATCGAACGGGCTTTGTAGATCTCGCGCACGGCCAGCTCTTTGGGGTCGTTCGCGAGCAGCTTTTCCTTGGCCGTCACCTTTTCCAGCTGAAACCCGTAGATGGCCTGGGGCACCGGAACCCCGGTCTGTTTGACCGACAGCCACACCACCGGCAGCATGTAGGCCACGATCAGCACGATGTATTGCGCCACCTGGGTCCAGGTCACAGCACGCATGCCGCCCAGGAAGGAGCACACCAGGATACCGCCCAGTCCGAGGAAGATCCCGAGCTCGAACGCCACACCGGTCAGGCGCGAGGTGATCAGACCCACGCCCGATATCTGGGCCACCACATAGGTGAACGAACACAGGATGGCCGCAGCAATCCCGAGCAGGCGCGGCAGGTTGCCGCCATAGCGCTCCCCGAGGAAATCCGGGATGGTGAACTGGCCGAACTTGCGCAGATAAGGCGCCAGCAGCAGGGCCACCAGGCAATAGCCGCCGGTCCAGCCCATGATGAACGCCAGGCCGCTGTAGCCCGTGAGGTACAGCGTACCGGCCATGCCGATGAAGGACGCGGCCGACATCCAGTCCGCGCCGGTGGCCATGCCGTTGTAGACGGCGGGCACCCGGCGGCCGGCGACGTAGTACTCGGTGGCGTCGGTCGTGCGGCTCATGATGCCGATGCCCGCGTAGAGACCGATCGTGGCGAGCAGGAAGATGAAGCCGATCCAGTCGCGCGGCAGACCCATCTGCTCCGCCACGGCCAGGCTGACCACAAAAAAGGCAAAACCCCCGGTGTACCAGAGGTACACCTTGTCGAGCTGCCGCCTGAACGCCTTGTTGGCGGCGATGTCGCTGGCGCTGCGCCGGGATTCGGGTCGACCTGTCATGGTTTATGGCCCGTCCTCATCCACCCCGTGCTGGATGTCGAGCCGGTTCATGTACCAGGCGTAGAACCCGATGATGAGGCAGTACACCACCAGGGCACCCTGCGCGCCCACCCAGAAGCTGAAGGGCCAGCCGAAGAAATTGAAGTTCAGATCGCGGGCGAAGTAGCTCACCACAAAAGTCACCACAAACCAGATCGCCAGCAGGACGGCTGTGATGTTCAGGTTTTTCCGCCAGTAGCGGCGGTGGTTGTCGGTGGGTTCCATGTGATCCATTGGTTTCTTCGCCGGTGTCAGGCCCGGGCGGTCCCCAGACCGGTCTCGCGCTCCAGCTGGGCCGCCACACGCGGCTCGAACCCACGCAGGTGGTGAATGATTTTTTCGGCCTCATCGGGCGCCTGCCGATCCAACTGCACCCGGGCCATCTGGTACCACCCATAAGGGCTCATGGGCTGCAGCTCGGTGTTCTTGCGCAGCGCCTGCAGGGCTTCATCCAGGCGCTGCTGGGCGATGAGGCTGAGCGACAGGCCGTACCACGCCCGGTCCAGCCGGGGATCGATGGCGATCGCACGGCGGAACGCCGCCTCGGACGCGGACAGCAGGCCCAGCGATTCGCACACGTAGCCCAGATTGAACCAGCCGTCCGCCCGCTCAGGGTGCTGCCGGACCAGCCGCTCCAGCAGGCGCTGCGCGGCTGTTGGGTCACCCAGGCAGGCGTGAAGGTGTGCGCCCGTCGCAAGTGAAAACGCATCGAAGGGGTGGGCCTCAAGGCGGTGCAAGACCCGCGCCAGCGCCTGCCGCTCCAGTCCGCACATCAGCAGCAGCCGGACCCGACCGCGTTCCAGCGTGACGGTCATGCGCTCGGTCATCGACACAGCTGCACCCCGATCTCAAGGCAATGGGCAATCTTGGCCGCGGTGGCCGCGAGCCAGACAAAACCCAGGATCAGGAAGGCCACCAGTGGCCGATGGCGTTCGAGCACCACCCGGGGTGTCACCCATCCCGCCAGCTGAACAAACGGTCGGGTGATCTGTTGCAGCAGCTGGTAGAAGAAATTCTGTGCACGGCGCTGGCCCGCCAGCAAGCCCAAAACCCATTGCCCGAACAACGCCAGCAGGGCGATTTCAGCGACGAGTTTGACGGCAGAGAGGAGGATCAACATGCAAGGCTCAGGACAAGGTGGCGCCATTCTGGATTTCGAGCTTACCAAGTTCTTACAGAAGCACCGACATCGCGTCTGACACAGGTCAAACGCCAACAGGGTATACCCGCAATACCCCCTGCGCTCGGGGTGTAGCATGTCCGGCAAGCATTCCAACAGGTCCAGGACATGAGCGCATCCGCCAGCAAAACCCCATCCCTCACCGCCGCCATCCGGGACCACCGGGTGTTCGGCCGCTTACCCGCCAGTGCCCAGGTCTCGTTGGCCAAAGCCTTGATGGTTCAGGGGTACGAGGCCGGCGTGCGCCTGGCCGATGGCGAGTCATTCACGGCCCATCTGTACTGGCTCATGGACGGCGCCGTGGAGCTGCAGGATGCCGATGACCAACCGCTGCTCAGCTTGCAGGCGGGTGAGTTCTTTGGTCTGGACCAGGGAGCTGACCTGATGGCCTGCGCCGCGGTCGCCCTGAGCGCCTGCCGCGTCGCGCAACTCGACCACGCCACCCTGGGTGCCTTGCGCCAGGAAGCCCCTGCCCTCGCCTATTTCCTGCCCCAGGGGAATCGCCTCCCACGCAACGCCCTGGCCAGCGCCGGCACCGAGACCGACCCCGCGCTCAACCTGATGACCACCCCGGTGCGCGCGCTGATCAAGCGAGCACCCATCACCCTGCCCCCACAAACCAGCATCCGCGAGGCGGCGCAGATCATGAGTGAAAAGCGCGTATCCTCGGTGCTGATCGTGGAGCAGGACCACCTTTTTGGACTGATCACCGACCGCGACCTGCGCAACCGGGTCATTGCCGCCGGCATGGACACCGGACGCTCGATCATGGACATCGCCACGCTCGCGCCCATGACCATCGACGTGCAGAACCCGGCCTTTGATGCCTTGCTGCTCATGGCCCGCCACAACATCCACCACGTGCCCGTGCTCGACGGCCGGCGCATCGCCGGCATGATCACCGCCACCGACCTGACCGAGCAGCACAGCACCTCGGCCGTGTACCTGGCGGGTGACATCTACAAACAAGGCAGCGTCGAAGGCCTGCAGCAAGCCAGCACCAAGATCAAGCGCCTGCAGCAGAGCCTGGCATCGGCCCAGGCTTCGGCCTACAGCACCGGCCACATCATCACCGCCATCACCGACGCCATCACCAGCCGGCTGCTGCAACTCGGCGAGGCCCGCTTCGGCCCGGCGCCGGTGGACTACGTGTGGGTGGCCGCCGGTTCCCAGGCGCGCAGCGAGCAGACCGCCAAGTCCGACCAGGACAACTGCATGGTGCTGGACGACAGCTACGACGAAGCGCAACACGGCGCCTACTTCAAGTCCCTGGCCCAGTTCGTCTGCGACGGGCTGGACGCCTGCGGTTACGTCTACTGCCCCGGTGAAATGATGGCCATGACAGACACCTGGCGCCAACCGCGCCGGCGCTGGGCCGAGTACTTTGCGCGCTGGACCGGTCAGCCCGATCCGAAATCGTTGATGCTGACCTGTGTGTTCTTTGACCTGCGCGCCGTGCACGGCAACAACCAGTTGCTCGACGGACTGCGTCGCGATGTGCTCGAACGCACCAGGGGCAACAGCATCTTTCTGGCCCTCATGGTGGGCAACGCGCTCACGCACCAACCGCCGCTGGGCATGTTCAAGGGCATCTCCAGCATCCGCAGCGGTGAGCACAAGGGCACCATCGACCTCAAGCACACCGGTGTGGTGCCCATCGTCGATCTGGCCCGCGTGTACGCGCTGGCGGGCGGCGACGATGCCGTGAACACCCACGACCGGTTGCTGGGCGCCGCAGCGGGCGGTTCCATCAGCGAACAGAGTGCCCGCGACCTGCGTGATGCGCTGGAATTTCTAGCCTTCACCCGCATCCAGCACCAGGCCCGCCAGATCGCCGCCGGTCTGGCCCCGGACAACTACCTGAATCCGGACGACATCTCCAATTTCGAACGCTCCCAGCTCAAGGACGCCTTCACCGTGGTCCAGTCACTGCAAAGCGTTCTGGGTCAGCGCTATAAAATGTGATACCCCCCGCGCCGGCCTGCGGCCGTCACCCCCCAGGGGGCGATGCGAGTGGCCCGGCAAAGCCGGTTCCACCGCATCCTGGGTCAAGGCACGCGCTCCGGAGAGGTACTGGGTGATGCGAGTGGGAGTTGATCCCAGGGCACCGCGGAACCGGCTTCGCCGGGCCGCCAGTGCCGCCCCCTGGGGGGTGACGCGCCCTCCGGGCGCGGCGCGGGGGGGGGGGGCAATACTTGATTCGGGCGTAGTACGTCTTCTGCGCCGCTTCTCGCGCCTCGCCCAGCGTGTGGATGCCCTTTTCGGCCAGCATCGGAATCAGTTTCACAAACACCTCGGCGGTGACCATGGCGTCGCCCAGTGCGGTGTGGCGCCCGATGACGGTGACGTTGAAGCGCTCGGCCAAGGCCTCCAGCCGGTGCGAGTCCTGGTTGGGATGGATCAGCGCGGAGAGCAGCAGCGTGTCCAGCACCGGGTGGTCGAAGACCACACCGGTCTGTGCCTCCTTGAGCTGCAGGAAACGCATGTCAAACGCAGCGTTGTGCGCCACCAGCACGGTGTCCTGCGCGAAGGCATGGAAGGCCGGCAGCACCTGGTCGATGGTCGGCTGCCCCACCACCATCTCGGGCTGGATGCCGTGGATGGGAATCGACGCCGCCGGGATCGGGCGCTTCGGGTCCACCAGCTGTTCGAAACACTCCTGGCGCAACAGCTTGTTGTTGACGATGCGCGCCGCACCGATCTGGATGATCTCGTCGCCCTGCGACGGATTGAGCCCGGTGGTCTCGGTGTCGAACACCGTGTAGACCAGATCGGCGAGCTTGCGGTCGTCCAGCGAGCGCGTCTGCTCGGTGGTCTTGAACAGGTCAAAGTCGTAATACTCCGGGCGGCTTTCGCTTTTCAGGAACGTGGCAGCGTCCACCTGCTCCTGGGGATTTGCCAGCGGCAACAGGAAACGGAAGAAGGCCTGGTGGCGCACGCGTTCGCGCTCGAACCAGAAAGCGCCGCCATGGCGCTCGACCACGTCACGCACGGTCAGGCGCGTGGTTTCATGGCCCACCTTCATCGGGTCCATTTCCCAGCTCATCACCGTCTCGGTGCTCATCGCCTGACCGGACCATATGAGGTCCAGCTGGGCCTTGCCAGGGCTGCCCGTAGCGGGCGCCAGGCGCAGTTGCACGAAACGCACCTCGAACTCGTCGGCCAGGCGGCCGGTCAGGTACACCAGCGCCTGCAGCATCGAAAAGCTCTCCACCTTGAGCCACAGAGCGCTGTCCACGTCCACCGTCGAAGCCGGCAGGCCGGTCACCACCTCAATGCGGCGCAGTGCAGCGTTCACGAGATCGGCGCCCAGCATGTCTTCCAGCGGCCAGCGGGTCTTGAGGCTGTCGGCCGAGCCCGCTTCCAGCGCCCCGATGCGCTGGCTGAGCGTGCGCGTCTCTTCGCGGATGACCCCCAGGAAGCGCTCGCGCATGGCGGGTTCCAGATCGGGGTAGTCGAGCATGTCGATCGCGGCCTGCATGTTGGCCAGTGCAGAACGGCTGCCCTCGGTGAGCGAGTGCAGCACCTGGTCTTTGGCCGACTCGGCCTCGTAGTCGCGCGTGATGTTGTCCAGCATCAGCACGAAGCCGCTAAGTTCAATGCGGTCGGCCGGCGACTCGGCCGCCTGGGCCTGGGCCGAACGCACCGGCGCCATCTGTACCCGCAGCAGCTGACCGGCCGCCGTGGTGGTCACGAACTGGGCCGACGGCTGGCCGGCGCCACGCAGCATGCGCTGCTGGATGTTCTCCAGTGCGTGGGCCACCAGCTTGCGGTCGAACACGCTGTAGATCGAGCGACCGAGACCGATCAGTTCGGCGCCACCGGCCACGCCGGGCGCCTGCGAGAGCGCGCGGAACTGCATGCGCGCGCGGTTGTTGTACAGAATAATGCGGCCGTCGAGGTTGCAGACCACGACGCTTTGCGTGAGCTCGGACATGAGCGCGGCCAGACGCGACTTTTCCTGCTCGATGCCTTGCGCCGCCTCATGCACCTTGGCGTCCATCTCGCGCCGCAGGTCTTCGCGTTGCCCCACCAACTGGTTGAACAGCCCCACCAGCACCTTGGTCTCAACATTGCCTTTGGGCGTGAGTTCGCGCACGACGTCGGTGCGCAGCAGCACCTGGGCTTCTTCGGCCAGTTGCACCGAAGGCGTGACCCAGTGGTCGAACCAGCGCTTCAGCCCCCAGGCGATGGCCGCCATGCCGGCGCCCCACGTCAGGGAGATCAGCATCAGACGGTCCCCCAGCAGGCCCCAGATGGTTGCCCGGTCGTCCGGCTCCAGGGTCGAACCGAGCAGGCCAAACGTTGCCAGCAACCAGGCCACCGACACCACGGCCGCCACGACCAGCAGCCACCACAGGCGACGGTCTGTCTTCTGCTGCCCACTCATGAGGCCGCACCCAGCAGCTCGCGCACCTTCTGGACCAGTTCCTTGGTCGAAAACGGCTTGGTCATGTAAGCGTTGGCACCCAGCGCCAGCCCCTTGGCCACATCGGTGTCGCGGCCCTTGGCGGTGAGCAGGAGAATGCGGGTGTCGCGCAGGTCTTCGTTGGCGCGTACTTCGCAGCAGACGTCAAAACCGGTCTTGATCGGCATCATCACGTCGAGCAAGACGAGCGCCGGGCGCTCGCGGGCAATCGCATCCATCGCTTCCTGGCCATCGCGCGCCAGCACCACCTCGAAGCCTTCGCGCTTCATGAGGAACTCCAGCGAAATGAGGATGTTCGGTTCGTCGTCGGCAATCAGTATTTTCTGGCTCATGTTTCTGTGCTCCTCTGGTGTTCGTCGTTGTAGCTGTCGTCGGCGGCGGTCGGTGTGTGGCGGGGCAGCGAGAAGCCGAAGCAGGCGCCCTGCCCCGGCGTTGAGCGCAGCCACATGCTGCCGCCAAAATGCTCGACGATCTGGCGGCTGATGGGCAGGCCCAGCCCCGTGCCGCCCGCCCGGTAATGGTCGTCACCGGCGACCTGCCGGAATTTTTCAAAGGCCACCGCCTGCTGTTCCAGCGGGATGCCCGGGCCGTTGTCTTCGACCTCCACGGTCAGACGGTCCGGGTCCTCATGCAGGCGCAGCACCACACGACCACCCTCTCGGGGGGCGTACTTCAGGGCATTCGACAGCAGGTTCAGCACCACCTGCGTGAGCCGATCGGCGTCGGCCCGGACCGCATGCACCTGCGAGGGCAAGCTCAGCACCAGCGTCACCCCACGCTCGCGGTAGCTCTCCTTCATGGTGCCCGCGGCCTGTTCGGCCACCTCGCGCAGATCCACATCGGTGTCGTGCCACTCGGCGTGTCCTGCCTCAATCTTGGCCATGTCCAGCACCTGATTCACCAGCCGACTCAGGCGTTCGGCCTCGGTGACAATGATGCCCAGGAACTGCTGTCGTTGCGCCATGTCCATGTGGTCATCGTCGCGCATCAGCTCCGACAGGGCCCTGATGGAGGTCAAGGGCGTGCGCAGCTCGTGGGTCACCGAAGACATGAAGTCGTCCTTCATGCGGTCCAGGCTCTTGAGCTTCTCATTGGCCTCGCGCAATTCGGCCGTGGCCCGCTCCAGCGAACGCGATTTGTCCTCCAGCGCATGCGAATAGGCCCGCAGCTGCGAGGCCTCGTCGAGGATGCGCATCACGTCGTCCAGGTCCAGTGCCTCTTCTTCCACCACCGCAGCGACCATGACCCGCGCCGAGGCGCTGCCGATGGCACCCGCGAGCTGGGTCTCGACAAAATGCACCAGCCGCGCGTCGCCCGGGATCTGGTCGATGCTGGCCACACCCAGGCGCGCGGCAAAGCCCACAAACAGCCGCTGGGCCACGTCCACACCGAGAAAGCGCCCGGTCAGCGGCAGCAGCGCCGACACCTGCGCCTTGCCCTGCCAGAACACCGGCCGCGCATGCGCCGTGCGGTTGAACACGTCGACGAACAACAGCGCCTGGCTGGTTTCAGCGGCCGATGGTGCCCGCCACAGCGACACACCCACGTAGGCTCCAATGTTCGCCAGCAGGCTCCAGAAGAGCGAATGCGTCAGGTTGTCGAGTCCCGAGAGGCCAAGAAACGCCTCGGGTTTGAACCAGTGCCAGCCAAAGGGGCCGAACTGCAGAAAGTCCGAATCCAGCCAGCCCGACTTGGCCAGCGAGGGCAACATCAGGGTGTAGACCCAGAAGCCGAAACCCAGCAGGAGACCGGCCAGGGCGCCACGGCGTGTGCCGCCTTTCCAGTACAGGCCGCCCAGCATGGCGGGGGCGAACTGCGCCACCGCGGCGAAACTGATGAGGCCGATGCTGACCAGCGCGTAGGCCTCGCCCGCCAGGTGGAAATACAGGTAGCCCAGCAGCAGGATGCCCAGGATGGCCAGGCGCCGGATGCCCAGCAGCAGGCCGGTGAGGTCCCCGCTGGCGCGCGCACCGAAGCGCTTCATGCGCAGCAGGATGGGCATGACCAGGTCGTTGCAAACCATGGTGGAGACCGCGATCGCTTCGACGATCACCATGCCGGTCGCGGCGGAGAGCCCGCCGACGAAGGCCGCCAGCGCCAACCCCCCATGGCCCTGCGACAGGGGCAGCGAGAGGATGAAGGTTTCTGGGTCCATGCGCCCCGGGCCAAAGTGCAGCAAGCCACCGATGGCAATGGGCAGCACAAACAGGTTGATCAGCAGCAGGTAGAGCGGAAACACCCAGACCGCGCGGCGCAGGTGCTGCTCGTCGACGTTTTCCACCACCATCACCTGGAACTGCCGCGGCAGAAAAATCACCGACAGCATGGCCAGCAGGGTGAGGCCGAACCACTGCGGATACGCAAAAGGCTGGTCCTGGCCGAACTGCAACAAGCGGCGCAGTTCGGCCACCGCGTAGGCCTGGTCAAACAGCGCGGCCGGGCTGGCGAACAAGCCGAACGAGACGAAGAGGCCCACAGCCAGAAAGGCCACCAGCTTGACCACCGACTCGAAAGCGATCGCCGCCACCATGCCTTCATGCCGCTCGGTGCTGTCGAGGTGGCGCGCGCCAAACACCATGGTGAAACCCGCCAGCATCAGCGCCACATACAGGGTGCTGTCGTTCCACCATTGCGCGCTTTGCACCGCGGGCGAGCCCAGCGGCGAGGTCAGCACGGCGTAGCCGCTGGCGATCGCCTTGAGCTGCAGTGCGATGTAGGGCACGATGCCGACCACCGTGATCATCGTTACCAGGCCGGCCAGCAAAGGGCTCTTGCCGTAGCGGCTGGCGATGAAGTCGGCGATGGAGGTGATGCGGTAGGTCTTGGCCACGCGGATCATCTTGCGCACCACCATCCAGGCCAGGATCATGGCCAGCATCGGCCCGAGGTAGATCGGCAGAAACCACACGCCCGAGTTGGCCGCGCGCCCCACGCTGCCGAAGTAGGTCCAGGCGGTGCAGTAGACCGCCATCGACAGGGCGTAAACCCAGGGGCTGGAAATCACCGAGCGGCCTTGCGCTGCACGCCAGTCGCCCCAGTAGGCCACGGCGAACAGCAGCAACAGGTAGGCGAACGAAACGGCGATGACCAGCGGGGCGGACAGCATGGGCGGGTCGTGTGGCGTCAGTGGGGCCGTGCGGTGTCGCTGGCGGCGGGATCGCGTTCGCGTCCGTGCTCGACGATCCAGGCCAGCGCCGCGATCAGCAGCACCCAGATACCGAACAGGGCCAAAGGAAACAGTGGCAACCCGAAGACCCGCGCCTCGTGGTCCCAGAGTGCCAGCAAAGGAAAGCTCAACAAGGCCCAGCCGGCCACGAACAGGGCCACCAGGCGTTGGGCATCCAAGCCTTGAAACATGTGTGTCTCCTCAAGCGGCGGGCGCGATGCATCGCCGCGCCTGTCTCAAAGGATTGTGCCCCAAGCACTGACCACGGGCTTACGTTGCAACGCAACAAAAAAGGCGGCAAGGGTTGCCCCCTGCCGCCGTGCGCCGTGCTCGCCCGCGCTTTATTTCTGGGACGCTGCCAGCAACTGCCAGGTGTCCACCACGGAGTCCGGGTTCAGCGAGATCGAGCTGATGCCTTCGGCCTGCAGCCACTGGGCGAAATCCGGGTGATCGCTGGGGCCCTGGCCGCAGATGCCCACGTACTTGCCCTCGGCCTTGCAAGCGCCGATGGCCATCTTGAGCAGGGCCTTGACGGCCGGATCGCGCTCGTCGAAGTCCTTGGCCAGCAGCTCCAGGCCCGAGTCACGGTCCAGACCCAGGGTGAGCTGGGTCAGGTCGTTCGAGCCGATCGAGAAGCCGTCGAAGAACTGCAGGAACTCGTGGGCCAGCACGGCGTTGCTCGGGATCTCGCACATCATGATGACCTTGAGCCCGTTCTCGCCGCGCTTGAGGCCCTTCTCGGCCAGCAACTCGGTCACACGCTGGGCCTGGCCCAGGGTGCGCACAAACGGCACCATCACCTGCACGTTGTCCAGTCCCATGTCTTCGCGCACACGCTTCAAGGCCTCGCACTCCATGGCAAAGGCTTCGCGGAAGTCTTCGCTGATGTAGCGGGCCGCACCGCGGAAGCCCAGCATGGGGTTCTCTTCATCGGGCTCGTAGCGGCTGCCGCCGACCAGCTTGCGGTACTCGTTGGACTTGAAGTCCGACAGGCGAACGATCACCGGCCGGGGCCAGAAAGCCGCTGCGATGGTCGCCACGCCTTCGGCCACCTTGTCCACGTAAAACGCACGCGGCGAAGCGTGGCCACGCGCCACCGATTCCACGGCCTTCTTCAGGTCGGCGTCGATCTGCGGGTAGTCCAGGATCGCCTTGGGGTGCACGCCGATGTTGTTGTTGATGATGAATTCCAGACGGGCCAGGCCCACGCCACCGTTGGGGATCTGCGCGAAGTCGAACGCCAGCTGGGGGTTGCCCACGTTCATCATGATCTTCACGTCCACCTCGGGCATGGTGCCGCGCTGCACTTCGGTGATCTCCGTTTCGAGCAGGCCGTCGTAGATGTTGCCGGTGTCGCCCTCGGCGCAGCTCACCGTCACAAGCATGCCGTCCTTGAGCGACTCGGTGGCGTCGCCGCAACCCACCACGGCCGGAATGCCCAGCTCGCGCGCGATGATGGCGGCGTGGCAGGTGCGGCCACCGCGGTTGGTCACGATGGCGCTGGCGCGCTTCATCACCGGTTCCCAGTTCGGGTCGGTCATGTCGGTCACCAGCACATCGCCGGGCTGAACCTTGTCCATCTCGCTGATGTTGTGCACCAGGCGCACCGGGCCGGTACCGACCTTCTGGCCAATCGCGCGGCCCGAAGCCAGCACGGCACCCTTGCCCTTGAGCTTGTAGCGCACCTCGGTCTTGCCGGCCGACTGGCTCTTCACGGTCTCGGGCCGTGCCTGCAGGATGTAGAGCTGGCCGTCGATGCCGTCCTTACCCCACTCGATGTCCATCGGGCGGCCGTAGTGCTGCTCGATCACCAGCGCGTAGTGCGCCAGTTGCTCGACGTCGGCGTCGGTCAGGCTGTAGCGGTTGCGCTGTTCGACCGGCACGTCCACGGTTTTCACCAGCTTGCCCTTGAGCGCGCTGTCACCGGCCTTCTCTTCGGCCGTGGTGAAGGTCATCTGGATCAGCTTGCTGCCGAGGTTACGGCGGATCAGCGCGCGCTTGCCGGCCTTGAGCATGGGCTTGTGCACGTAGAACTCGTCGGGGTTCACGGCACCCTGCACCACCGTCTCGCCCAAGCCGTAGCTGGAGGTGATGAAGACCACGTCTTCGAAGCCCGACTCGGTATCGATGGTGAACATCACGCCGGCCGCGCCCGTGTCGGAGCGCACCATGCGCTGCACGCCGGCCGACAGGGCCACGTCGGCATGGGCAAAGCCCTTGTGCACGCGGTAGCTGATGGCGCGGTCGTTGTACAGCGAGGCAAACACCTCTTTCATCTTGTGCAGCACTTCGTCGATGCCGTGCACGTTGAGAAAGGTTTCCTGCTGGCCGGCGAACGAGGCGTCGGGCAGGTCTTCGGCCGTGGCGGAGGACCGCACGGCAAAGGTGGCTTTGTCGTTGTCACCCACCAGCGTGACGAACGCGTCGCGGATGGCCTTTTCCAGATCGGCCGGGAAGGGCTGGTTTTCCACCATGGCGCGGATCTCGGCTCCGGCTTCGGCCAGGGCGCGCACGTCTTCGGTGTCCAGCGCGTCGAGGCGCGCATTGATGCGGTCGGTCAGGCCGTCGTATTTCAGGAACTCGCGGAAGGCGTGCGCCGTGGTCGCAAAACCGGTGGGCACCTTCACGCCGCTGGGCAGTTGCGAGATCATTTCGCCGAGGCTGGCGTTCTTGCCGCCGACGGATTCGACGTCGGACATTCGCAGGTGCTCGAAAGGCACGACCAGATCGGTCGGGGAAAACAGGTTGGACATGGAAAGACTCCGCTCAAGTTAAAAAACCGGGGGCTCCATGCACGGCGCTGGCGACCTGTGTGTTCTGTTGTGGGTCTTGCACCGGGCAACGGGGCTGAAATCTGGCGGGCCGGAACCGGGATAATGACCGGAGCCCGAACCCGCGATTGTAGGGCGGCAGCCTGTTTCAGGCGGCACACCGTTGCCCTGCGGTGTGAAAACCGCGGTGGCATGGCCTGAATATTTTTGCACCCCCCACCCCGGGACCGCTTCATGACCAACCGAACCGTCTTTTTCGTTTCCGATGGCACCGGCATCACCGCCGAAACTTTCGGCAACGCCATCCTCAACCAGTTCGAGGCTCAAGTGCGGCGTGTGCGGCTGCCTTTTCTCGACAGTGTGGACAAGGCCCACCAGGCGGTGCGCCAGATCAACCACACCGCCGTCGTCGAGGGCCGGCGGCCCCTGGTCTTCACCACCGTGGTCAACATGGAGGTCCTGCAGGTCTTCAAGGAACACTGCTCCGGCATGATGCTCGACATGTTCGGCACTTTTGTGGAACCGCTGGAGGTTGAGCTGGGCATCAAGTCCAACCACCGCGTGGGCCGCTTCTCGGACGTGTCCAAGAGCAAGGAATACCACGACCGCATCGAAGCGATCAACTTCTCGCTGATGCACGACGACGGTCAGAGCCACCGCGACCTGGCCGGTTCGGATGTGATCCTGGTCGGCGTGAGCCGCAGCGGCAAGACACCGACCTCGCTCTACCTGGCCATGCAGCACGGCCTGAAGGCATCCAACTACCCGCTGATCCCGGAAGACTTCGAGCGCCGCAAATTGCCGCCCGCATTGATGCCGCACCGCAAGAAGATCTTCGGCCTGACGATCGCCCCGGAACGCCTGTCCGAGATCCGCAACGAGCGGCGGCCCAACTCGCGCTACGCCAGTCTGGAGAACTGCCGCATGGAGGTCAGTGAGGCCGAAGGCATGATGCGCCGCGAGGGCATCCGCTGGCTCTCGACAACGACGAAGTCGATCGAAGAAATTGCCACCACCATCCTGCAGGAAATCCGGCCCGAACAGCTCAGCTATTGAGCCCACGCCCACGCCCACGCATGCGGGTGCGTGGCGGGAACACCGCTCCTATTTGCCTGCTGCGGGCTTCTTCTTGGCCGGGCCGAGGCCGTGGGCCTGGCGACCCAGGGCAAACGAGGCGAACAGTTTCACCCACAGTGTGACGCCCGCGATGGCCACCCAGTCTTCCGACGCCAGCGCCTGAAAACCGAGCACGGCCACGAGCAGGACCACGATCACCACGCCGCCGATCATGTTGATCGCCATTTCATAGGGCGCGTATTTCTCGGCGCTGGGCGGGGGCAGGCCTTTTTTCAGAGCCACCTCGGAGAAGTCGTTCTTCACCAGAATGCGCCACGCGCGGCGCAGCCAGAAGAAGGCCACGGGAAACAGGGCCAGCAGAAATATCCAGTTGAATATGAAAACACTCGGCAGATTCATCCGGGAAGTCCTTGTTGATACGGGGAGCGGGTGTGCTCTACGCAAAGCGCCGGGAAGACGGTCTGTGCACAACCAACCTGGTGACAAAACAGCGACAGGCCGGATTGTCCTCCAAGAAAAAGACCCCGTCGGCAAGCCCACGGGGTCTTGATTCACACACCCGTCAGACCGTGGCCTGACGGGTGGTTTTCAGTCGATCTCAGTGACCGGTGGCAACGCCCGCGCCCTTGGGCACGCGCACCGACTCCACCAGTTCCTGGATGTGCTTGGGCACCGGAGCACCCATTTTGCTCACCAAGTAGGCGACAGCGAAGTTCACGATCGCACCCACGGTACCGAAGGCTTCGGGGGTGATGGTGAAGAAGCCGTTGACGCCGCCGACCATGTCAACGTAGTCCGTGCCCTTGATGAAGAACAGGCCCTTGTGTGCGAACACATAGAACAGGGTCACGAACAGGCCCGCCAGCATGCCGGCGATGGCGCCCTTGTCGTTCACGGTGCGGCTGAAAATGCCCATCATCAGAGCCGGGAAGATCGTGGAAGCCGCGATACCGAAGGCCAGAGCCACGGTACCGGCCGCAAAGCCCGGAGGATTCAGACCCAGCCAGCCGGCCACGAAAATGGCCACAGCCATGGCGATTTTGCCGGCCATGAGTTCGCCCTTTTCGCTGATGTCAGGCTTGATGGCGCCCTTGATCAGGTCGTGGGAGATGGCGGAAGAAATGGCCAGCAGCAGACCGGCAGCGGTGGACAGCGCAGCGGCCAGACCACCGGCAGCCACCAGAGCGATCACCCAGTTGGGCAGCAACGCGATTTCCGGGTTGGCCAGCACGATGATGTCGGCGTTCACGGTCAGCTCGTTGCCCTTCCAGCCAGCGGCTTCGGCCTTGCCCTTGGCGACTTCGTTCTTGGTCGCGTCGTTGTAGTACTGGATACGGCCGTCGGCGTTCTTGTCTTCCCACTTCAGCAGGCCGGTCTTTTCCCAGCGCTTCATCCAGTCGGGACGCTGCTCGTAAACCAGGCTGGCTTCGGTGGCGTACAGGTCGCCGTTGGCTTTCACCACGTCGGCGTTCACCTGGATGCCTTCAGCCGTCTGGGTCAGACCCACAGCGGTGTTGACGGTGCCATGCAGGTTCAGCTTGGCCATGGCGCCCACAGCCGGAGCGGTGGTGTACAGCAGAGCGATGAAGACCAGGGCCCAGCCAGCGGACGAACGGGCGTCAGCCACTTTCGGCACGGTGAAGAAGCGAACGATCACGTGGGGCAGGCCCGCGGTACCGATCATCAGCGACACGGTGTAGAAGAACATGTTCAGCATCGAACCGGCGCTGGACGTGGTGTACTGGCCAAAACCCAGATCGGTCACCACCTGGTCCAGCTTGGTCAGCAGCGACACGTCGGTACCGGTCATGGAAGAGCCCAGGCCCAGCTGCGGCAGGAAGTTGCCGGTCAGGTTCAGGGAGATGAAGAAAGCCGGCACCAGGTAGGCAGCGATCAGCACCATGTACTGGGCCACCTGGGTGTAGGTGATGCCCTTCATGCCACCGAACACGGCGTACATGAACACGATGGCCATGCCGATGTAGATGCCCTGGTCGCTGGACACGCCCAGGAAACGCGCGAAGGTCACGCCCACGCCGGTCATCTGGCCGATGATGTAGGTCAGCGATGCGATCAGCAGACACAGCACGGCGACGTTGCGGGCGGCCTTCGAGTAGAAGCGGTCGCCGATGAACTCTGGCACGGTGAACTTGCCGAACTTGCGCAGGTACGGTGCCAGCAGCATGGCCAGCAACACGTAGCCCCCGGTCCAGCCCATCAGGAACACGGCGCCGCCGTAGCCCATGTTGGAGATCAGGCCGGCCATGGAGATGAAGGACGCGGCCGACATCCAGTCAGCGGCCGTGGCCATGCCGTTGGTCACGGGGTGCACCCCGCCGCCGGCAACGTAAAACTCGGACGTGCTGCCCGCGCGTGCCCAGAAGGCGATGCCGAGGTAGAGCGCGAAGCTCAGCCCGACGAACAGATAAATGGTGGTTTGGAGTTCCATCGTGGTCTTCCTTGATCAGTCTTCTTGCATGCCGAACTTGCGGTCGATCTTGCCCATCTGGTGGGCGTACCAGAAGATGAGCGCGATGAACACATAGATGGACCCCTGCTGGGCGAACCAGAACCCGACCGGATAGCCACCCAGATGGATGCTGTTGAGGGCGCTGGCGAACAGGATGCCTGCGCCGTATGAGACCAGGAACCAGATGATCAGCACCTTGGTCAGCAGACCCAGGGTGGCCGACCAGTAGGCCTTTGCGTTGTTGTCACTTGTCATGAAAGTCATCTCCTCGTAGTGATGCTTTTGCGATTTCAGCGGTGTGACCCGCCCCGTTTTGCATGCCGCCTACCTTGCGGATTCCGGCATTACGGGGCGGACTGTGGAAGCACTTCCTTACAGTTAAATTGCTTCCACCACCCCCTTCAGGCAAACCAAGGGTAAGTCCCAATAAATGACCTGCACACAGGGAGAGGAAGGTCCAGATTCGCCCCTCCCGCACAGCACGGCGGGCATGTCAGGCACTGGTAGCGCAAGCCCATGGATGTCGGGGTAAGTACTAGGTAAGACCCTGGGCCTATCGTGGCTGTTCAACCAACCACGACCGAGGTCAAGACATGGACGACACCGTCATTCAACGGATTCTGAAGAATCCCCAATACCAGGAGCTCAAAGCCAAACGATCCCGCTTCGGCTGGTGGCTCACCCTGGCCATGATGGTCGTGTACTACGGCTTCATCCTGCTGGTCGCCTTCAACAAGGAGTTCCTCTCGCAGAAGCTGGGCGACGGCGTCATCACGATGGGCATCCCCGTCGGCTTCGGCGTGATCATCTTCACCATCGTCATCACCGCCATCTACGTCAAACGCGCCAACACCGAGTTCGACGACCTCTCCAACGAAGTGATCAAGGCTGCGTACAAATGATGCCCGCTCAAAATTCCCTGCGTCGCGTGCTGACGCTGCTGGCGCTCTTCGGTGTGTCGTTTGCCGCCTGGGCAGCGGGCGCCGACCTCGGTCAGGCCGAGAAACAGCCCACCAACTGGACGGCCATCACCATGTTCGCGATGTTCGTGGTGTTCACGCTGTTCATCACCAAGTGGGCCGCGGCCAAGACCAAGTCGGCCTCGGACTTCTACACCGCTGGCGGTGGCATCACCGGCTTCCAGAACGGTCTGGCGATCGCCGGCGACTACATGTCGGCCGCCTCGTTCCTCGGCATTTCCGCGGCCGTGATGGCCAGCGGTTTTGACGGCCTGATCTATTCCATCGGCTTCCTGGTCGGCTGGCCCGTGATCACCTTCCTGATGGCCGAGCGCCTGCGCAACCTGGGCAAGTTCACCTTCGCCGACGTGGCCGCTTTCCGCTTCAACCAGACCCCGGTCCGCGTCTTTGCGGCCTCCGGCACGCTGGTGGTCGTCGCGTTCTACCTGATCGCGCAGATGGTCGGTGCCGGCCAGCTCATCAAGCTGCTGTTTGGCCTGGAGTACTACATCGCCGTGATCATCGTCGGCGCACTGATGATGGTCTACGTGCTGTTCGGCGGCATGACAGCCACCACCTGGGTGCAGATCATCAAGGCCTGCCTGCTGCTGGGTGGCGCATCGTTCATGGCCTTCATGGTGCTGCTGCACTTCGGCTTCAGCCCCGAAGCGATGTTCGCTGGCGCGGTGCAGATCAAGACCGATCTGGCGCTGAAGGACGGCAAGATCGCCGAGGCCGCCACGGCCGCCGGTCAGTCGATCATGGGCCCGGGCAACTTCGTGAAGGACCCGATCTCGGCCATCAGCTTCGGCATGGCCCTGATGTTCGGTACCGCCGGCCTGCCGCACATCCTGATGCGCTTCTTCACCGTGCCTTCGGCCAAGGAAGCCCGCAAGTCGGTGATGTGGGCCACCGGCTGGATCGGCTACTTCTACCTCCTGACCTTCATCATCGGTTTCGGTGCCATCACCTTCGTGCTGATCAACCCCGACTTCCTCGATGCCAAAGGCGCCTTGCTGGGCGGCAACAACATGGCAGCCATCCACCTGGCCAATGCGGTGGGTGGCAACGTGTTCCTGGGCTTCATCTCGGCCGTGGCCTTCGCCACCATCCTCGCGGTGGTGGCTGGCCTGACGCTGTCGGGGGCTTCGGCCGTGTCGCACGACATCTACGCCACCGTGGTCAAGAAAGGTCAGGCCGATTCGGCATCCGAATTGCGCGTGTCGAAGATCACCACGATCTGCCTCGGCATCGTGGCGGTGGTGCTCGGCATCGCTTTCGAGAAGCAGAACATCGCCTTCATGGTGTCGCTGGCTTTCGCGATCGCGGCCTCGGCCAACTTCCCGGTGCTGTTCATGAGCGTGCTGTGGAAAGACTGCACCACCAAGGGTGCCGTGATCGGCGGCTTCCTGGGCCTGATCTCTTCCGTGGCGCTGACCATCGTGTCGCCTTCGGTCTGGGAAGCCACGCTGGGCAACCCCAAAGGCTCTGCCCTGTTCCCCTACACCTCACCGGCCCTGTTCTCCATGACGATCGGCTTCGTGGGCATCTGGCTGTTCTCCATCCTGGACAACAGCGCCCGAGCCAAGGTGGACCGCGCGGGCTTCCTGGCCCAGCAGGTTCGTTCGGAAACGGGCATCGGTGCTTCCGGCGCTTCGGGTCACTGATCCACGAAACGCGGACCTTGGTCCGCGCCCAACAAAAAAGCCACCGGGTTGCCCCGGTGGCTTTTTTCTTTTGGGAACTGCGATTCGTTCAGGCGGTCACGGCTTCGGATGCAGCGGCCACCACCGGCTGGCGGATCAGGTGGTCAAACGCGCTGAGCGCGGCCTTGGCGCCCTCGCCCGCGGCGATCACGATCTGCTTGTACGGCACCGTGGTGCAGTCACCGGCGGCGAAGACACCCGGCACATTGGTGTGGCCCTTGGCGTCGACCACGATCTCGCCGAAGCGGGTCAGTTCGACCGTGCCTTTCAGGAACTCGGTGTTGGGCACCAGACCGATCTGAACGAACACGCCTTCCAGCGGCACCAGGTGTTCCTCGTTGGTCGCGCGGTCCTTGTACTTCAGGCCGTTGACCTTGCCGTCGGTGCCGGTGATCTCGGTGGTCTGCGCGTTCACATGGATGCTCACGTTGGGCAGGCTTTTCAGCTTGCTCACCAGCACGGCGTCGGCCTTGAGCTGGTCGGCGAACTCGACCAGGGTCACGTGCTGCACGATGCCGGCCAGGTCGATGGCGGCTTCCACGCCGGAGTTGCCGCCGCCGATGACCGCCGTGCGCTTGCCCTTGAACAGCGGGCCGTCGCAGTGCGGGCAGTAGGCCACGCCTTTGTTCTTGTATTCCTGCTCGCCGGGCACGTTGACGTTGCGCCAGCGCGCGCCGGTGGAGACGATCACGCTGCGCGCCTGCAGCACGCCGCCGTTGGCCATCTGCACCTGTACCAGACCACCCGGCTCCTCAGCAGGGATGATCTTGTCGGCACGCTGCAGATTCATGATGTCCACCTCGTAGTGGCGCACCTGGGCTTCGAGCGCCGCGGCGAACTTGGGACCGTCGGTTTCCAGCACAGAGATGTAGTTCTCGATCGCCATGGTGTCGTTGACCTGGCCACCGAAACGCTCGGCCGCAACACCCACGCGGATGCCCTTTCGGGCGGCGTACACGGCGGCCGCGGCGCCGGCCGGGCCGCCGCCGACGATCAGCACGTCGAACGGATCCTTGGCGTTGAGCTTGGCGGCTTCGCGGTCACCCGAGTTGGTGTCGAGCTTGGCCACGATCTCCTCGACCGTCATGCGGCCGGAACCGAAGACCTTGCCGTTCAGGAACACCATGGGCACGGCCATGATTTCGCGCTCGGTCACTTCCTGCTGGAACGCGCCACCTTCGATCACCACGGTCTTGACCTTGGGGTTGAAGATCGCCATCAGCGACAACGCCTGAACCACGTCCGGGCAGTTGTGGCAGGTCAGGGACATGTAGACCTCGAAGCTGAAGTCACCGTCCAGCGCCTGGATCGACTCGATCACATCGGCCTCGACCTTGGGCGGATGGCCGCCGGTCCACAGCAGCGCCAGCACCAGCGAAGTGAACTCGTGGCCCAGCGGCAGGCCGGCGAAGCGCACGCCTCGGATTTCACCGGCGCGCGCCACCACGAACGAAGGCTTGCGGGCGTCATCGCCCGAGGTGTCCAGCGTGACCTTGTCCGACAGCGAAACGATGTCATCCAGCAGACCGCGCATCTCGGTGCCGGTGTCGCTATCGTCCAGCGACGCGATCAGTGTGATCGGCTGGCGCAGCATGCCGAGGTAGGTCTGGAGCTGGGATTTGAGGGTGGCGTCAAGCATGGTGGACTCCTGAAAATAACGATTGGGCGCGGAAGGCCGCTGTTGCATGGGCCTGCAAGCAAGCCCATGAGGCAGCGGTACTGCCAGAAGAAAAAGGGAGACAACTGCAACCTTGGAGGATCGCGAGGCAGTTCACCCAGAACGCCGCGGAACCGGCTTTGCCGGGCCGCCAGCGTTGCCCCCTTGAGGGGGTGACGCGCCGCTAGGCGCGGCGCGGGGGTGCTTAGATCTTCCCGACGAGTTCCAGGGAAGGAGCAATCGTCTTCGCGCCTTCATTCCACTTGGCCGGGCACACCTGGCCGGGGTTGGCAGCGGTGTACTGGGCGGCCTTCAGCTTGCGCAGGGTTTCCTTGACATCACGGGCGATTTCGTTGGAGTGGATCTCGGCGGTCTTGATGATGCCGTCGGGATTGATCACGAACGTGCCGCGCAGAGCCAGGCCTTCTTCGGGGATGTGCACGCCGAACGCATTGGTCAGGGTGTGGGTTGGGTCGCCGACCAGGGGGAACTTGGCCTTACCCACGGCCGGGCTGGTCTCGTGCCACACCTTGTGCGAGAAGTGCGTGTCGGTCGTGACGATGTAGACCTCGGCGCCGGCCTTCTGGAACTCGGCGTAGTTGTCGGCGGCGTCTTCCACTTCGGTCGGGCAGTTGAAGGTGAAGGCGGCTGGCATGAAGATCAGGACGGACCACTTGCCCTTCAGGCTTTCGTCGGAGACTTCGATGAACTTGCCGTTGTGGAAGGCCTGGGTCTTGAAGGGCTGGACTTGGGTGTTGATCAGGGACATGGTATTTCCTAAGTTGGAGTTGAAAGAAACGGTGATCAGGACGCGACGGGTATCGCGATGGGATGAATCATAGACGACAACTATCATGAAGTCGCATTGATAGTTTACATTGGATCGATAGCTTTTGTTGCGCAGCAGCATGACCGCGTCGCCCACACACCCACAGGCGGTGGCGTCCGGGCGGCTCCATCCGATGTTGGGCCAGTGCTACAAAAACCGGATTCAGGCACCCATCTTGATCAACTTTATTGCGAATCGTTCGCGTTTGCAATACGATGACGCTTCCAGCCAGCCACAGCGCAGTGCGTTGAAGCCAGCCGACAACCCGTTCGACCACCGCTTCCATGTCACAACGCAAAAAGACCCTGCGCCACGCCCAGCGCGCCCTGCCCCGTTCATCCTCCTCTGCAAACTCCGGCGTGATGCTGCCGCTGGGCGCCATGCTGCTGGCTGGCTCCCTGAACGCCATGGCCCAGACCGCGCCAGCCGCCGCCGAAAAGACCTTGCCCACCGTGGTGGTGCGCGAACAGGCCGAAGCGCCTGAAGGCAAAGACGCGCTGCGCGCCACCGAGACCCGCATTGGCAAAGGCCAGCAGCAACTGCGCGACATCCCGCAGTCGGTCACCGTGGTCACCGAAAAACTGATCGATGACCGCAACCTCGACACCGTCAAGGAAGCCTTGAAGAACACCGCCGGCATCACCTTCCTGGCAGCCGAAGGCGGCGAGGAAGACATCCGCCTGCGCGGTTTCGCCCTGCAGGCGACCGGTGACCTGTTCATCGACGGCATGCGCGACCCGGCCATCTACGACCGCGACACCTTCAACCTCGACCGCATGGAAGTCCTGCGTGGTTCGGCCTCGATGATGTTCGGCCGCGGCTCCACCGGCGGCGCCGTCAACCAGGTCAGCAAGACACCCCGCCTGATCGACGAACACCAGGTTGACCTCACGCTGGGCAACCACAAGTACGTGCGCGCCACGGGCGACTTCAACATCCAGACCGGCGAAAGCGCCGCGCTGCGCATCAACGCCATGGCCACCAAGGCCGACAACAATGGCAGCGGCGCCAGCCTCGACAAACGCGGTGCCGCACTGGCTTACCGCAACGGCATTGGCGAGCGCAACGAGTTCCAGGTCAACCTCTACCACCTGGACAACAACAACGGCATCAACTACGGCATTCCGTACATCGCGCCCACCGCCGGTTCCAGCGACCGCGTGCTGCTGCCTCTCGACCCCGACACCTACTACGGCGCCGCCAGCGACTACAACAACGGCAGCGCCACCCTCATTGGGGGCTCGCACACCCACCGCTTCAGCCGCGACAGCGAACTCAGGACCCAGGTGCGCGTGGGCCAGTTCGAGCGCGACCAGCGCTCGGGCGCCATCCGCCTGTGCACCCGCGGCGTGAACCAGCAGACCGGCGCCGTGACCAACCCGCAGTGCCCCAGCGCCATCTCACTGGAGAACTTCGGCCCGAACACCCGGCTGACCCGTGGCAACCACCTGAAGATCCAGGACATGGACACGGCCCAGTTCCAGAGCGACTACTCGGGCAAGTTCGAGGCACTGGGCGCCAAGCACGAGCTGCTGGCTGGTGTGGACTTCTCGCGCGAAGAGCGCACCGTCTATGCCGCGCGCTCCCGCGCCCAAGGCGGCGTAGACATCACCAAGCCCACCACGCTGATCGGCACACCGGACGACGGCGCCTGGGTGGACGAATCGTCCCGCGTGCTGCGCGTGAACAACCAGTACACCGCGCAGGGCTGGGGTGCCTATGTGCAGGACACGGTGGAAGTCGCCCCCGCCTGGAAGGTGGTGGCCGGCCTGCGCTACGACAAGCTCACCGGTGACTACGACAGCTTCAGCCTGCCGCAAAACGCCGCTGGCCCGCTGAGCGCCGAAAGCTACCGCATGGATGTGTCGGAATGGAGCCCTCGCGCTGGCGTGCTGTTCCAGCCCACGCCACAGCAGTCGTACCACTTCTCGGTTGGACAGTCGTTCAACACCTCGGGTGACGCCTACTCGCTGGGCGCCAGCAACGTCGACACCCCGCCGGAAAAAAGCCGCAACATCGAGCTCGGTGCCAAGCTGGATTCGGCCGACAAGCGCTTCTCCACACGCCTGGCCGTGTTCCGATCGACCAAGTACAACGAGCGCAACACCGATCCGGATCGCCCGGTCGTGACGCTGTCAGGTGAACGCCACGTGGCGGGCTTCGAGGCCGACATCGTTGGTCGCCTGACCTCCAAGTGGGAAGTCTTTGGCTCCTACATGTGGTTGCCCGTGGCCAAGGTCGACCGGGCGGCCCCCTGCCCGACCACCGGTCAGTGTTCACAAGGTGCCGCTGGCGAGCGCCCGGGCGACCGCCCTTCGCTCACCCCCGAGCACAGCGGCACCGTGTGGACCACCTACCAGTTCACGCCCAAGCTGCGCCTGGGTGCCGGCCTGAACTTCCGTGGCAAACAGTCGCCGACCCGTGTCGAATGGACCGTCCCGTCCTACGTCACCACCGATCTGATGGCCGAGTACAAGTTCGACTTTGACCGCCTGACGCTCAAAGCCAACCTGTCCAACATCACCGACAAGCTCTACGCCGATCAGCTCTACCCCGGGCACTACATCCCGGGTGCCGGGCGCACGCTGCAGGTGACCGCCAGCCTGAAGTTCTGATCGCGATCCCTATCGCCTGAAAGCACGTTGGCCGCCCCGCTGTTCCGCAGGGGCGGCCTTTTCCATTTTTGAACAACCATCAAAAAGACGGAACTCACCATGCTGCTCACCCTGCCAGACATACTGTCACCCGAAGAACTGACCCTGGCGCGCCGGCTGCTCGCCGATGCGCCCTGGACCGACGGCCGGGACAGCGCCGGCCCGCAGGCGCGCACTGTCAAGAACAACCAGCAACTCCAGCACGACAGCGAAGCCGCACAAACCATCCGGACCCTGGTGCTCAACGGCCTGAACCGTTCGCCCCTGTTTTTCAGCGCCGCATTGCCGCTGCGCATCTTCACGCCCCGCGTCAACCGCTACGGCGGCGAAGCCAACACCTACGGCAACCACATCGACAACGCGATCCGGCTCAAGGTCAATGAAACCGGACAGACCGAATACGTGCGCACCGATGTCTCCTGCACCGTGTTCCTGAACGACCCCGACGAGTACGACGGCGGCGAACTCACCGTGAGCGACACCTACGGCACCCGCGGCGTGAAGCTGCCCGCCGGCCACGCTGTGCTCTACCCCGGCACCAGCCTGCACCAGGTGACCCCCGTCACGCGCGGACACCGGCTCGCCTGTTTCCTCTGGGTGCAGAGCATGGTGCGCAGCGACGAACAGCGCCGCCTGCTCTACGAACTCGACATGAACATCCTGGCCCTGCGCCAGCAACACGGCGAAACCGACGAGACCACGGGGCTCACCGGGACTTATCACAACCTGCTGCGCATGTGGTCAGAGACATGAGCCCCCACACTCCACCGCTGCGCGGGTCGCTGCCCCCCGAGGGGGCTGACCCAGCTTGGGGCGGCCCGGCGCTGGGTCTGTCATGAGCGACCACCTGCCCGAAGGGTTGGTCAACCTCGCCGACCACGAAGCCCATTCCGCCACCGTGCTCGATGCGAATGCGCAGGCCTATTTCAACGGTGGTGCGGCCGACGGGATCACCCTGCGCGAGAACGTCCTGGCCTGGCAGCGCATCCCGCTGTGGCCACGCGTTCTCCGGCCCCTGGCCGGCGGTCACACGCGGGTCGACCTGCTCGGCCGCACCCTGGCCCATCCGATCCTGATCGCGCCCATGGCGTACCAGCGCCTGGCGCACCCGCACGGTGAACTGGCCACGGCGCTGGCGGCGGCCGTGCTGGGCGCGGGCCTGGTGCTGAGCACCCAGGCCAGCACGCCGCTGGAAGACGTGGCCCAGGTGGTGCTGGGCGAAGCCGATCGCGGTCCGCTGTGGTTCCAGCTCTACCTGCAGCCCGACCGGGGCTTCACCCGGGCGCTGGTGCAGCGCGCCGAAGCGGCGGGCTATGAGGCCCTGGTGCTCACGGTCGATGCGCCGGTGAGTGGGGCCCGGGACCGCGAGCGCCGCGCCGGCTTCACGCTGCCGCCAGGCATCTCCGCCGTCAACCTGCAAGGTCTGCAGGCGCCCGCGCCCGCAGCGTTGCAACCGGGTCAAAGCCCGCTCTTCGACGACCTGCTGACCCGCGCCCCCAGCTGGGACGATGTGATCTGGCTGCGCGAGCAGACCCGTCTGCCCGTCCTGCTCAAAGGCATCACCCACCCAGCCGATGCGCAGCAGGCGTTGGCCTGCGGCGTGGCCGGCCTGATCGTGTCCAACCACGGCGGCCGCACGCTGGACACCCTGCCCGCCACCGCCACCCTGCTGCCCGCCATCGCACAGGCGGTCGGCGGTGCGCTGCCACTGCTGGTCGACGGCGGCATCCGGCGCGGCACCGACGTGCTCAAGGCCATCGCGCTGGGTGCCACCGCGGTGCTGGTCGGCCGACCGGTCATCCACGGGCTGGCGAACGCGGGCGCCACCGGCGTGGCGCACGTCATCCGCCTGCTGCGCGACGAAACGGAAATCGCCATGGCGCTGAGCGGTTGCCGGACGCTCGACGAGGCCAGCGCGGCATTGTGGTCTCGCCAGTCCGGCTGAATCAGGGACGCCCATTTATTTCGGCAATTTTTGATATTTATCGCGAATGCGAGGAATTCGTATTTATACTGGAACCCTGTTTTCAACCGCAGACTGAAAGGGGCTCACCATGACCGGCAATGTTTTCATTCTGGGCGGCAGCCTGATCCTGATACTGGCCGCCGCGTGGTGGGTGCTTCAACCCTGAATCCGCGAAGCGCCCATTCCAACCGAACGTCGCGTCCACCTACACTATGTCTTCCGCCAGCGCGAGCCTCGCGCTACCCCTTCCAGGAGCCCCGCAGGCTCCCCTTCCGACACCCCGCATGGACCGCCGCCTGTTCATCGTGATCGCCGTGGTCGGCTTTCATGTACTGGGCCTGTGGGCCCTGCAAACCGGCCTGCTGCGCCGGGCGGTGGAGCTCGTGGTGCCCGTGCAGGTGATGGTCGAATTCATCGAACTGCCCCAACCCCAGGTGACGCCCACCCCGCCGCCACCGCAGCCCCAACCAGCGCCGGTCCCGAAAAGGGTCACCCCGCCAGCGCCCCGGCCGGCTCCGCAACCGGTGGCCATTGCCGACCCGACCCCTTCCCCCACGGCCGCGACGGGCATCACCGAACCCCAGCCACCCGCGCCGCCGCCACAGACACCCATGGTGGTTGCCGAGCCCGCGCCACCAGCGCCGCCCAAGATCGAACTGCCCTCCAGCAGCGCCGACTACCTCAACAACGCACCCCCACCCTACCCGCCGCTGTCCAAACGCCTGGGCGAACAAGGCAAGGTGACCGTGCGCGCCTTCATCGAAGTCAACGGCACGGCAAGCAAGGCCGAAATCAGGACTTCCAGCGGCTACGAACGCCTCGACCAGACCGCCTTGCAGACGGTGTTGAAGTGGCGCTACATCCCCGGCAAACGCGCCGGTGTGCCTGAAGCGATGTGGTTCAACATCCCCATCAACTTCGTCCTCGAATAAAGCGCCACGCGCACACTCACCGAATCCGATCTCACTGGAGTTTTCTCACCCATGGAACCACAAAACGTCTCATCCGGCCTGGCCCACGTCTGGATCCAGGGCGACGCCGTCACCCGCACCGTCGCCGTCGTGCTGCTGGCCATGTCGCTCGCCACCTGGATCATCATCCTGTGGAAATACCTCGACCAGCGCGCCCAGCGCCAGCAGGCCAAGGCCTGCGAAGGGTTCTGGCACAGCGCCGACTTTGCCGAAGGCCTGGACAAGCTCGGTGCGCAGGACGGCAACCCCTTCCGCGCGCTGGCCAACGAAGGCCGCGAAGCGGCGCGCCACGTCCTGCACAAAGACGGCCGGCCCGGCCCACAACTGCACGACACGCTCGACGTGAGCGACTGGGTCGAACGCTGCCTGCGCCGCAGCCTGGACGACGCCACCGCACGCGCCCAGAGCGGCCTCACCGTGCTCGCCTCCATCGCCTCCACAGCGCCTTTCGTGGGCCTGTTCGGCACCGTCTGGGGCATCTACCACGCACTGCTCGGCATCGGTGCGGCCGGCCAGGTCAGCATCGACCAGGTCGCCGGCCCGATCGGCGAGGCGCTGATCATGACCGCCATGGGCCTGCTGGTCGCGATTCCCGCCGTGCTGGGCTACAACGTCCTGGTGCGCGGCAACAAGGGCATCAACCACCAGCTCAACCGCTTTGCCCACGACCTGCACGCCTACTTCGTCACCGGGGCCCGTGTGACGGCCGGTGGCGACGGCAAGGTCCTGCCCATGAAAAAAGCCTGACCGCCTGAGGACAACACCATGGCCATCGGAACCCAGGACGACAGCGACGAGATGCTCGCCGAGATCAACATGATCCCGTTCATCGACGTCATGCTGGTGCTGCTCATCATTTTCATCATCACCGTGCCGGTGATCAAACACGCGGTCAACATCGACCTGCCGCGCGCCAGCAATGAGAAGGTGCTCGACAAGCCGGAAAACATCCGCCTGTCGGTGGACGCCGACGGCGCCTATTTCTGGAACGAGACCCCGGTAAAGGACGCCGACTTCGAGCAGCGCCTCGCCAGCGCCGCGGCCCAGGATCCTCAACCCGAACTGCACATCCGCGGCGACAAGGCGGTGCGCTACGAGCGCGTGGCCCTGGCCATGGCGGCTGCGCAGCGCGCGGGTGTGCGCAAGATCGGCTTCATCACCGAGCCGGTGGCGCCGTGAGACCCGGTCAACCGGCCCAGGAGGACGCATGTTGAGCAAACCACCGCCGAAAGACCCCGTGCCCATGACGGACCGGCCTCGGGCCGGGGAGAGGCCGACTGAAACGGCGCCGCCCATTCTGCTCACCAGCCACGATGTGCTGCGCGGCCAGAAGTCGGTGGCCATCACCCACAACGGCGCGCTTTACCGCCTGCAGACCACCCGCCAGGGGAAACTCATCCTGACCAAATAAGGATCAACTCAACTTCATCGTGGGGCGACCCGGGGAAATACCATCTCCCCGAGCGTCGTTTTTTGGCCAGCCAGGGGATTCCGGTCCCGGTAGCCAGTCATTTTTTCCTCACAACCCGATGGCCGCGATGCCCGCGCGAGCGATCTGCGCGTCTTCGCTCGATTTCACGCCGCTCACGCCGACCGCGCCAATGCACTGACCGTCTTTCATGATCGGCACGCCACCTTCGAGCATGCCGGCCACGGCGGGCGCGCTCAGGAACACCCGCCCCTGGTTGATCACATCCTCGTAGACCTTGCTTTCTCGGCGCCCCAGCGCCGCGGTGTGGGCCTTGGCGGGTGCGATGTGCGACGAAATGGCCGGGGCACCGTCCAGGCGCTGCAGCCAGAGCAGGTGGCCGCCATCGTCCACGATGGCGAACGTGACCGCCCAGCTGTTTTGCAGGGCTTCGGCCTCGGCCGCTGCGGCGATGAGTTTGACGTCGGCGAGTTCGAGCACGGCTTTGTTTTTCATGAACTTATTCCTTCTAAGGGGTATCTGACTGGGGTTCGCGAGCCGGCTTCACCGCCCAGGCTCTGGACTTGGGACGATACCGCACTATGGGCCCTGCGCAGGTCACAACTGCCCTGACCAGAATGCGGTTTTTGCCGGGTCGCACAGCGGACAAGGCCGCGCCCTACAATGCGGCTTCACCAGCGATCGGCCCTCCGGACCGGATGCTGTCAGACCACTGCGTCAGATGATGAAGGAGCTCACCACCATGACCGACCAAGTACAACCCACCAGCGGCCGCTTCGGCACCGCCGTATCAACTTCCGCGCAGCGCAACAAGGTGATGCGCAACACCTACTGGCTGCTCGCGCTGTCCATGTTGCCCACGGTGCTCGGCGCCTGGATCGGCGTCGCCACCGGCATCACCGCCAGCCTGACGGGCGGCTTGGGCCTGATCGTCTTCCTGGGTGGCGCCTTTGGCTTCATGTTCGCCATCGAGAAGACCAAGAATTCCGCAGCCGGCGTGCCGGTGCTGCTGGCCTTCACCTTCTTCATGGGCCTGATGCTCTCGCGCCTGCTGGCCGGGGTGCTGGGCTTCAGCAACGGCGCCAGCCTGATCATGACCGCGTTTGGCGGCACCGCTGGCGTGTTCTTCATCATGGCCAACATCTCGACCGTGATCAAGCGCGACCTCTCCGGCATGGGCAAGTGGCTCTTCGTCGGAGCCCTGGCGATCATGATCGGCGCGATCATCAACGTGTTTGTCGGCAGCACCGCCGGCATGGCCGCCATCGCCACCCTGGCCATCATCGTGTTCAGCCTGTACCTGCTGTACGACCTCAAGCGCATCGTGGACGGCGGTGAAACCAACTACATCAGCGCCACGCTGGGCCTGTACCTGAGCCTGTTCAACATTTTCCAGAGCCTGCTGGCACTGCTGGGCATCTTCGGCGGCGAACGCGACTGATCGCTCTCGCCGCCCTCAGAGAAAAAGGACCTTCGGGTCCTTTTTCTTTGCCTGTTCGCAAGCCCATTACCGGTCGCCGGAGCATGAAAACCATTCAAGTTGGCGCACCAGAAGCCGAAAGAAAGGGCACATCCGCACGCACCCAGCACCATGCGACACACCGCCCTCACCTTCTGCCTGATCGCCGCAGCCAGCCTGCTGGCCGGCTGTGATGCCCTGGGCATCGAGACCGCCCCTCAGGTCGCCGCCAAGAAGGAAGCCGAAGGCATGGCCATCGGCAGCGCCTGCCGACACGCCATTCGCAGCATCGAGGATTGTTTCAACGGCAACCCCAAGGCTGGCAAGGCGGCCGTTTTCGCCGGCTGGAAAGACATGGACCAGTACATGCGCGAAAACCAGATCGTCGGCATGCCATCAGAACCCGAGGCCGCCGAACCCAGCCCAAGTAAGGCCGACGAAGCCGAAGCGCCCAGCGATCCGAACGCCAACGCCGTCCGGTCGCACAAGTCCTGACAAAAGCGGTCAGACAGCGCCGGCCACGCGCTCGGCGTCCAGCTCGAACACCGCCATGCTCTCCACGTGCGCCGTGTGCGGGAACATGTTCACCACACCCGCCGCCACACAGCGGTAGCCCGCCTGGTGCACCAGCAAGCCGGCATCGCGCGCCAGCGTGGCCGGGTTGCAGCTCACGTAGACGATGCGCTTGGGCGGTGTCCAGCCACCGCGCAGTTCGGGCTGCAGGTGCAGGTCGGCAAGCGTCTTGGCCAGCGCAAACGCGCCCTCGCGTGGAGGGTCCACCAGCCACTTGTCCGCCTGCCCATCGCCCACCAGTTGCGAGGGCGTCATCTCGAACAGGTTGCGCGCCACAAACGCCGTGGGCGCCAGCGGCACCGCTCGACCGGTCTGATTGCCCGTCAGGTTCTCGCGCGAGCGCGCCACCAGCGTTTCGCTGCCTTCAATCCCCAGCACTTCGCCCGCCTGCGTGGCGATCGGCAAGGTGAAATTGCCCAGCCCACAGAACCAGTCGATCACGCGCTCGTGTTTCTGTGCATCGAGCAGGCGCAGGGCGCGCGAGACCAGCACGCGGTTGATGTGCGGATTGACCTGGGTGAAATCGGTGGGTTTGAACGGCATGGTGATGCCGAAATCGGGCAAACCATACGACAACAGGGGGCCGCCCTCGTCGAGCAGCTTCACGGTGTCCGGCCCTTTGGATTGCAGCCACCACTGCACACCGTGCTGGGCAGCAAAGGCACGCAGACGGGTGAGGTCGTCTTCCGACAGCGGCTCCAGATGGCGCAGCACCAGGGCGGTCACGTCGTCGCCACAGGCCAGTTCGATCTGCGGGCAGGTTTCGCGCGCGTCCATGCCGAAGATCAGCCCACGCAGCGGCACCAACATCGCACTCACATGCGGCGGCAGCACATGGCAGACCTGCATGTCGGCCACGTAGCGGCTCTTGCGTTCGTGAAAACCGATCAGCACCTCGCCTTTCTTGTGCACGAAACGCACCGACAGGCGCGCGCGGTAGCGGTAACCCCAGGCCGGCCCTTCGATGGGCCGCAGCATGGTCTGCGCCTTGACCTTGCCCAGGTGCCAGAGGTTGTCCTCCAGCACACGTTGCTTGATGGCCACCTGGGCGTTCTCGTGCAGGTGCTGCATCTTGCAGCCACCGCAGGCGCCCGCGTGCAGGCCGAAATGCGGGCAGCCCGGGCGCACGCGCTGCGAGGATTCGCGGTGAATGGCGGTGACGACGCCCGCTTCCCAATTGTTCTTCTTGCGGTGCACGCTGGTGCTGACCACTTCAAAGGGCAAGGCACCTTCGATGAACACGACTTTGCCGTCCGGGCGGCGGGCGATGCCCTGGGCATCGATGTCGAGGGATTCCACCGCCAGCCAGCCTTCCGGCAGAGTGGCTTCGGAAGCGGCGGGCGCGTCGTCGCGCGCGGTGGTGAGCAGGCTGTTTTCGTGGGCGAGGGGTGCGGTCATCCCCTGATTGTCTCAGGACGCGAGATGGGGCTACCGCTTCATGCCCAGGCTTTGAGGTACTCGTCCCAATGGCTCTCGGTGGGCGCCAGGTTGCCCAGCGTTTCCTTGACGAAGGTGATTTCCTGCTCGTACTCGGCCTCGGTCAGGCCGCCGCGCATCTTCTGGAAACGGCAATACACCAGGTAGGTGTTCATCACGTCGGTTTCGCAGTAGCGGCGGATGTCATCGGTCTGACCGGCAAGGTACTGCGCGTACACCTGCGAGCCGTCCATGCCCAGCTTGCCGGGAAAGCCACAGAGCTTGGCCATGGCGTCCAGCGGCGCGTTGTTCTTCGGGCTGTACATCGCCAGCAGGTCCATCAGGTCGAGGTGGCGCATGTGGTAACGGCTGATGTAGTTGTTCCACTTGTATTCGCGGTCGTCTTCGCCCATGTCCCAGTACTTGCTGGCCTCAACGCCGTGGCGCAGACCGCGGTAGTGCAGCACCGGCAGATCGAAACCGCTGCCGTTCCAGCTCACCAGCTGCGGCTGGTGTTTTTCGATGCTGTTGAAGAAGGTCTGCACCACCTTGCCTTCACTCTGTCCATCACGGTCAACGAATGAATGGATGCGCAGACCCTCGGCGTTGCGAAACACCACGCTGATGACCAGGATGCGCTGCAGGTGCAAAGGCATGAAATCGCTTTGCCCTTTTTCCTTGCGTTCCGCTAGCCAGGCTGCGTACACCTGCTCGTCGCTGGTCTCGGTGGATTCACCACGCAAGGCCCTAAGGCCCTCGATGTCGGGGATCGACTCGATGTCAAAAACCAGAACAGGCCAGGCCATGAAGTTGTCCCCTAAGCGTTGGAAAGCGCCACCGGAGCGCGAGCATGCATCACAGCACACACCGAGGATCCGGCTCCGCCGGTCCAAAGGTGTGGTCCCCCTGGGGGGAAGCCGCGAAGCGGCGCAGGGGGGTTACCTCTTCGGCAGATGACCCAGCGGATCGACCGGTTTGCCCAGGCGACGTACCTCGAAGTGCAGCTTCACGCGATCGGCATCGCTGCTGCCCATCTCGGCAATCTTCTGCCCCTGGCGCACCGCCTGGTCTTCGCGCACCAGCAAGGCCTGGTTGTGGGCGTACGCCGTGAGGTAGGTGTTGTTGTGCTTGAGGATGATCAGGTTGCCATAGCCGCGTAGGCCAGCGCCCGCGTAGACGACCCGGCCATCGGCCGCCGCCACGATCGGATCACCCACACGCCCTGAAATCGCCACGCCCTTGTTCTTGGCCTCGTCAAACGGTGCAATCACCGGACCCTGGGCTGGCCAGACAAACTGCAGCTCCTCGGCCGATGCCACCGGAGGCTCTGCTGGTGCGGGAGCTGCCGGTCCGGGCGGGAGCGTGGTGGCCGGTGCCGGGCTGTTGCCGGCGGTCAGGGGCCGAGCCACCACGCCGGGGGTCGCAACGGGCGCCGCGGTCACCGTGGTGGGGGCTGTACCTGGTGCAACCGCTGTGCCGGTCGTCGCGGGCGGCGCCACGCGCAAGACCTGGCCGACTTCGATCAGGTTCGGATTGGCCAGGTTGTTCCAGGCCTGCACATCGCGCCAGGCCTGTCCGCTCTCCAGCGCAATGCGGTACAGGGTGTCGCCCGGGCGCACGGTGAAATAGCCGGGCTTGCCCGCGTTCTCGGCACCCGGCAATGGTTTGACCTCCGTGGCCTTGGCCCCCGAACGGTCTTCCACCGGCGCGGGCTGCGAGACACGCCGTGTCGAACAACCCGCGGCCACCAGCAGGCTGGTGACCGCAGCCACCATCAGCACGCTGCGCCACGCCGCTCGACGCGCGGGCACGCCTTTCGGTGCCAACGGGTCGAATTCCACTCTGTTCATCTTGACTCCCACCTGGTTGCAGCCCTGGCGATGTTCCGAGGACTGCCTGAAAAAATCCCGAGCCCCCACCAGAAGGTGGGCCTCATGCGACCCCTGATTTTAGAGGCACGAACAGCACCGGCTCCAGCACCGTTTTCTTCACACCCGTGGCGGTTTTGTCGATGACCACCAGATGCTGCTGGCCCACGCCGGTCACGGCCGGGGCCACCAGCCGTCCACCCACCGCCAACTGGTCTATCCAGGCCTGCGGAATCGCCTCGCCACCGGCCGCTGCAATGATGGCCGCATAAGGAGCGCCTTGCGCAAAACCCAGCATTCCGTCGCCAAACAGCAGATGCAGATTGGCCAGCCGCAGACCCCGCACATTTTCGCGTGCTTTTTCGTGCAGGCCGCGCAGGCGCTCCATGCTGTAGATCTCCCGCGACACCTGGCTCAAGACCGCGGCCTGGTAACCACATCCGGTCCCGATTTCAAGCACCCGACCGAGCTTTTCGGTGCGCCCCTCGCACAGCAGTTCGATCATCCGGGCCACCACATTGGGTTTGGATATGGTTTGACCCAAACCTATGGGAAGACTCGTGTCTTCATACGCCTGGTTGACGAGAGCCGTATCGACAAAACGGTGTCGCTCCACCGCGCCCATCGCCGCCAGCACCGCGGGATGGCTCACCCCCTGCGCCTGCAGCTTGCGGACCATGGCCGCACGCAGCGCGCGTGAGTCCATATCCACAAGCTTCGCGGTCGGCGCCGATCGCGGGGCGGCCGTGGGCTTGGCATGTGCTGGCGCCACGGGGGTGTTTTTGCGCGCCGGCGCACCCTGTGCAGGGGAGGCCAGCTGAACAGGGAAACCCGGCCGCGGTCGGGCCGGTGTCTTTGTTGCTGGCGCCTGAGAGCCAGGCATGGGTGGCTTTTTCATGCCGCAGAGCTGCCTGTGTCGTGCCGACCGGTAGTGGCGACCGCTGGTACGCCCGAAAGCTGCGCTGCGGTCGGCGCCCAGTACGGCAGGCGTTCATGGTCCGTGAGGTCCACCTGCAGCGGCGTGATGGTCGCGTAACCCAGCGCCGTGGCATGGAAGTCGGTGCCTTCGGCATCGTCCTTGGCCGCTCCGGCATTCCCGATCCAGTACATGGTGTCACCGCGCGGATTGGTCTGGGCAATCACCTGCTCGGCCGCATGGCGCCGCCCCAGCCGGGCCACCTTGAACCCCGGTATCTCGTTCGCGGGCCGGTTGGGAATGTTCACATTGAGCAGCCAAGGCGCATGGTGCTGCGGAGATCCGTCCAGCGAAGGCAGCAGTTGCGCCACCAAATCGGCCGCCTTCTGCGCGGCCACATCCAGATGCGCCCAGCCCTTTTGTGTCTGGGAAAAAGCAATTGCGGGAATGCCAAACAGGTAACCCTCCATCGCGGCACCCACGGTGCCCGAATAGATGGTGTCGTCGCCCATGTTGGCGCCGTTGTTGATGCCGGAAACCACCAAGTCGGGGCGGTAGCCCAGCAACCCAGTGAGCGCGATGTGTACGCAGTCGGCCGGCGTGCCGTTGACGTAACGAAAGCCGTTGGGCGCCGTGTGCACGTACAGCGGCGAATGCAGCGACAGCGCATTCGATTTGGCGCTGTTGTTGTGCTCGGGCGCCACCACCTCCACCTCGGCCAGATCCTTGAGCGCTTCGTACAGCGCCACGATGCCGGGCGCCTGGTAACCGTCGTCGTTGGAGATGAGGATTTTCATGCTGTCGATTCTAGGTGGATTACCCCTCTGGACCGGGGTGTGCCACCGACAGCCCAACCCCGGTCGCCCCAGCGACAGAAAGCGGACTTACCCGCTGTGCCCGAGCCGGCCCCATGCCTATCATCGGCCGCTTCCCCCTTTTCTACGAAGAGACACTATGCAAGCCTGGCTGTGCGAAAACCCTGTCGGCGTCGAAGCCCTCACATGGAAAGAGCTGCCCACCCCTGAGCCCAAGGCGGGCGAAGTGCTGATCGAAATCCAGGCCGCGAGCCTGAACTTCCCCGATCTGCTCATCGTGCAGAACAAGTACCAGATGAAACCCGCCCTGCCCTTTGTGCCTGGCTCCGAATACGCGGGCGTGGTGCGAGCGGTGGGCGAAAGCGTGAAGCATCTGCAGGTGGGCCAGAGTGTGGCCTGCCTCAGCGGCACCGGCGGCTTCGGCACCCACACGCTGGCGCCCGCGGCGCTGTGCATGCCCCTGCCACCAGGTTTCCCGCCGGTGGACGCAGCCGCCTTCATCATGATCTACGCCACCTCGTGGCACGCGCTGATGGATCGCGCTGCGCTCAAGGCGGGCGAAACCGTGTTGGTGCTGGGCGCGGCCGGTGGCGTGGGCACGGCGGCCATCCAGATCGCCAAGGCAGCCGGAGCGCGCGTGATCGCTGCCGCGTCCACCGACGACAAATGCGAGCTCTGCCGCCAGCTGGGCGCAGACGCCACCATCAACTACAGCGTGCACACGCCCCAAGCTGGCCTGCGCGACGAAATCAAACGCCTCACCGACGAAAAAGGCCCCGACGTGATCTACGACCCGGTGGGCGGTGATTTCGCCGAACCCGCGTTCCGCTCCATCGCCTGGCGCGGGCGCTACCTGGTGGTGGGTTTTGCCAGCGGTCCCATTCCCAGCCTGCCCTTGAACCTGACACTGCTCAAAGGCGCCAGCATCGTTGGCGTTTTCTGGGGCGACTTTGCTCGCCGCGAGCCGCAAGCCAACGCGCAGATGATGCAGATCCTCGCCGGCATGTACGCCAAGGGCAAGGTCAAACCGATGATCGACCAGACTCTGCCCATGAGCGAACTGCCCAAGGCCTACGCCATCATGGGTTCGCGCTCGGTCAAGGGCAAGCTGGTGCTGGTGAATTGAACGCACCCATAAGGAAAGAGCCCGCTGGTCTCGCAACCAGCGGGCTTCCTTTATGGGGAGGGATGGCTGATCGGGGGCAGGTCAACAGAAATTGCATTTTTGCAAGCGGCGGATTCGCTCAAGCCGCAAAACAGCTGATATAGCCCCGAAAAGCCAAAACCCCCAAGTACGAGATGTACGAGGGGGTTGTGGGGTAGTAAGAGCCTGACGATGACCTACTTTCACACGGGAATCCGCACTATCATCGGCGCAAAGTCGTTTCACTGTCCTGTTCGGGATGGGAAGGAGTGGTACCAACTTGCTATGGTCGTCAGGCATAACGGGTTGTCCTTGCTGTGCTGATGCACAACAGGGACGAATTCATAGAGTTTCGAATCAGCTGATTTTGATTGCTGCCAACGATGTGGAACAACGAGAGTTGTCCACGGGGGCATAACAATAACATTTGCACTCGGACGATTATCGTCAAAGTTATAGGGTCAAGCCTCACGAGCAATTAGTATCAGTTAGCTTAACGCATTACTGCGCTTCCACACCTGACCTATCAACGTCCTGGTCTTGAACGACTCTTTAGGGGGCTCAAGGCCCCGGCAGATCTCATCTTGGAACGAGTTTCCCGCTTAGATGCTTTCAGCGGTTATCTCTTCCGCACTTAGCTACCCGGCAATGCCACTGGCGTGACAACCGGTACACCAGAGGTGCGTCCACTCCGGTCCTCTCGTACTAGGAGCAGGCTTCCTCAAATCTGCAGCGCCCACGGAAGATAGGGACCAAACTGTCTCACGACGTTTTAAACCCAGCTCACGTACCTCTTTAAATGGCGAACAGCCATACCCTTGGGACCGGCTACAGCCCCAGGATGAGATGAGCCGACATCGAGGTGCCAAACACCGCCGTCGATATGAACTCTTGGGCGGTATCAGCCTGTTATCCCCAGAGTACCTTTTATCCGTTGAGCGATGGCCCTTCCATACAGAACCACCGGATCACTATGTCCTGCTTTCGCATCTGCTCGACTTGTCAGTCTCGCAGTTAAGCACGCTTATGCCATTGCACTATTAGCACGATGTCCGACCGTACCTAGCGTACCTTCGAACTCCTCCGTTACACTTTGGGAGGAGACCGCCCCAGTCAAACTGCCTACCATGCACTGTCCCCGATCCCGATAAGGGACCTAGGTTAGAACCTCAAACACACCAGGGTGGTATTTCAACGTTGGCTCCACAAGATCTAGCGACCCTGCTTCAAAGCCTCCCACCTATCCTACACAGATCTGTTCAAAATTCAATACAAAGCTACAGTAAAGGTTCATGGGGTCTTTCCGTCTTTCCGCGGGGAGATTGCATCATCACAAACATTTCAACTTCGCTGAGTCTCTGGAGGAGACAGTGTGGCCATCGTTACGCCATTCGTGCAGGTCGGAACTTACCCGACAAGGAATTTCGCTACCTTAGGACCGTTATAGTTACGGCCGCCGTTTACTGGGACTTCGATCAAGAGCTTGCACCCCATCAATTAATCTTCCAGCACCGGGCAGGCGTCACACCCTATACGTCCACTTTCGTGTTTGCAGAGTGCTGTGTTTTTAATAAACAGTCGCAGCCACCAATTTTTTGCAACCCGTTCGTGCTCAGATGTTCTCATCACACTACAAGGGCACACCTTCTTCCGAAGTTACGGTGTCAATTTGCCGAGTTCCTTCTCCAGAGTTCTCTCAAGCGCCTTAGAATACTCATCTCGCGCACCAGTGTCGGTTTGCGGTACGGTCAATTACAAGCTGAAGCTTAGTGGCTTTTCCTGGGACCTCGTTCAGTTACTTCGCGAGCAAGCTCGCTCGATCAACAGCCTCGGTATATGACACGCGGATTTGCCTACGTGTCGCCTACATCTGTCTAAACCGGCACATCCAACCGCCGGATAACCTATTAAGATCCGTCCCCACATCGCACTTGTAATCGGTACAGGAATATTGACCTGTTTCCCATCAGTTACGCATCTCTGCCTCACCTTAGGGGCCGACTCACCCTACGCCGATGAACGTTGCGTAGGAAACCTTGCGCTTACGGCGAGGGGGCTTTTCACCCCCTTTAACGCTACTCATGTCAGCATTCGCACTTCTGATACCTCCAGCATCCTTTACAAGACACCTTCACAGGCTTACAGAACGCTCTCCTACCACTTGCAATAAATTGCAAATCCGCAGCTTCGGTAACTGGCTTAGCCCCGTTACATCTTCCGCGCAGGACGACTCGATCAGTGAGCTATTACGCTTTCTTTAAATGATGGCTGCTTCTAAGCCAACATCCTGACTGTTTTAGCCTTCCCACTTCGTTTCCCACTTAGCCAATTTTAGGGACCTTAGCTGGCGGTCTGGGTTGTTTCCCTCTTGAGTCCGGACGTTAGCACCCGGTGCTCTGTCTCCCAAGCTGTACTCGTCGGTATTCGGAGTTTGCCTTGGTTTGGTAAGTCGCCATGACCCCCTAGCCAAAACAGTGCTCTACCCCCGACGGTAATACTTGAGGCACTACCTAAATAGTTTTCGGAGAGAACCAGCTATTTCCAAGTTTGTTTAGCCTTTCACCCCTATCCACAGCTCATCCGCTAATTTTGCAACATTAGTCGGTTCGGACCTCCAGTACCTGTTACGGCACCTTCATCCTGGCCATGGATAGATCACTTGGTTTCGGGTCTACACCCAGCGACTGAATCGCCCTATTCG
>Ga0209416_1000049_pt1:0-50000 | contig 142749 bp, 120 predicted proteins | sample RifGroF1_FD_184001 | JGI IMG/M metagenome (GOLD analysis project Ga0209416, IMG submission 184001) | Groundwater microbial communities from Rifle, Colorado, USA - Groundwater F1 (SPAdes) (version 2) | ecosystem: Environmental > Aquatic > Deep subsurface > Groundwater | place: Rifle... | reverse complement strand
CAAGCTCCCTACCCTCTTCACCCTCGGGTCCCGAGTCGACCCCCAGCACGGACTCGTAGAGGCGCCTCAGAACGGGCAATGGGGGGGGTGCTGAGCGGGGAGCCCCCCGCAACCGAGAGGCAGCAGACCGCCCCGGTACGATAGCTGCATCCAACCGCTCGCGACCCGCAGCCTTTGTGGTGAACTGCGGTGCCCTGCCTGGCGGGAGTGAGCCGACTTCACGCATTGGAACCTTCATGTACCTGAATCGAGTCGAACAAAAACGCATCCTTGAGGACCTCGCGAAGACCTATCCAAAGCCAGCTAGGCCATCGCTTCCAGAAGACCCGGAAAACAAGAGGCTCGCAGCCACCCTGAGCTACCTGGAAGAGCATGGGCTCGTTCGCCATGTCGAGATTCCATTCGTTCCCATGGGCACCCGCATGGACCTGGGACACGCCATCACCGCAAGCGGCCTAGATTTCCTTGCCGAAGACGGCGGCCTCTCCGCCATCCTTGGGGTCGTTACGATCAAGCTGCATGACGACACCATAAAAGAGCTGATTGGGCTGCGGATTCAAGAATCCGAGCTACCTCCCTCCGATAAGAAGCGCTTCCTTGACAACCTTCGAGAGCTGCCCGGCGAGACAACCAAACACCTCGTAATGAAGCTTGTTGACATGGGCCTGGAAGCGACCCCGCAGGCGCTGGCGTTGCTTGGAAAAGTTCTCACTGGCCCTTGAGAAGCTCTTCTCCCCCCCTTATCACCCGTGAACACAACGGCCACGTCTTCACCTTCAGGGGTGACGGCTGGTTCAACATGACGAAGGCCGCGCAAGCCTTCGGGAAAGATGCCTTCGAGTTCCTGCGCCTCCCCTCCACCTGTGAGTACATCGACGCCATTTCTAAAACCGGGAAAATCCCGGAATTGAAAGAGGCCTCCCGTGGCCGCTACGGTGGCACCTGGGCACACCCCAAGCTGGCCGTGTTCTTCGCCCGCTGGCTGGACGTGAAGTTCTCTGTCTGGTGCGATGCAGTCATTGAGGACATCCTCAAGGGGGCCGCTGAGGTGGTCATAGCGAAGCCCCAAGAGTCGGCGGTGTTCAAGCTCCCGGGGGACTGCACGGATGACGCACGCTCTGCCGGATACTGACGATCTATCGACTGAAGGCACCCGACCCTATGGACCGCGAATACAAAGACGCACGCTACACAACTCTCATGGCTAGTGACATTCAGCGTGACGGAATGGGGCTAGAGATGCACCGGACGGCAAGCGGTCTAGATGCGGTCGTTGCTGAGGTCTTCTACTCAGACGCCAACGGCTCGTGGACGATCAACACCTTTGATTGCGACGTACCACTAGAACTCGTTGAAGAGTTGATCGCTGAGGCGAGGTGCCGCCTTCCTCCCAAAGCTGGCTAGTGACACCTTGGCCCGCTGCTGGGCGCCCCAGCACTTCCCGGAGTCCGAAGGGTTCCGCTGTGACCTCCGACAGGTCGGCCCTCAGGGGTTCTCGATCCCCCTGCCCCTGCCAGCTACGCTGCCGCTTAACCTGGGCGGTGCCGCATGAACGCCCCAGCTCTGCAACAGTTTGAATACCTCCCGGGGATGACCCTCAGGGTTCTCCACAAGGACGGCGAACCGTGGTTCTTCGCCACTGACGTTTGCAAGGTCCTAGAGCACTCCAACGTCTCCAAGGCTTTGCAGGCGCTGGACACCTCCGAAAAGGGTCTAACCAATGGCTATACCCCTGGCGGCGCCCAGCGCCTGAGCATCATCACCGAGTCGGGCCTCTACCTGCTGGTCCTGAAGTCCCGCAAGGAGGAAGCCAAGGCCTTTCAGAAGTGGGTCACGGGGGAGGTGTGGGGGGCAGTACAGATAGCGAGAGACCGGGCATTCCATCGGGGGAGACCACTCAGTGATTCCCCGCCCAGAGTCACACCTGAATGTTCCTACTGGCCCCCGCTCCAGTAGTCTGGGGTGGCACCAGTAGGTCTCTTTCAGATGGACTGAGGGGGCATCGCCGGGAGGGGGAACCATGGTCTACCACCCGTGGGTAGCCACTGAAGGGAACCGGCTGGGTCTTGCCCCGTTGGTTGGTCGGTGGCGCCAGCCGCACCCCTTCAGTTGATGCCGTAGCGGGTGCATCGCTGCGGTGGTCTTCAGCCCTTTTTGGTGGTCCCTACTGGTGCTTACTTATAGGGAGAAATATTCACTGACCCACTCTTGGTAGTCGGGCGTTTCCACCTCAGGGCGTTGGTCCAGGTGCCGTGCGATCTGTTGCGATGCGAACTCCGAAGCCAGGGCGTAGCGGCCCACCTGGGTGGCGCTGTAGTCACGCGGGAGGGCTTCACCGATGGTTGCAGCGCCCACCACGGAACAGGCCACGAGAATCCCGAAGATCAATCGTCCGTTCAATGGGCCGTTTGAGTTCTGCCCTTGGGTCTGGGCACACTCAGCCGCCCTGAGAAGGTCAGCCAGCCAGGGAATCTGATGAGGGAGGGCTGCAAAGTGCTTGCCCCAGTCCTGAAGGCCGCACGACCTCAGGTAGGCTTGCACCCGGCTGTTGTCATGGGCCTTGGGTGGCCGCCCCCTCCCCCGCTTGAGCGTAGTGGGCTGTGCCAGGGCGCTCATTCAGCACTCCCCGCGAAACCCTCAGGGGTGAACCTGCCGATGCTCTCCAGGACCAGCGCTAGGGCCGCCCAGAGCGGCAACCTTGGGTTGGCCTTGAGGAACCGACCCAGTGGCATCCCGACGGCTTCCTGTACCTCTGAGGACTGCACGCCGACGGCGCGGAGCTTCGCCTTGATCCGTGAGACCGTCGCCGGCTCGGTGCTGGCTGCCACCCTCACACCGGCCACCTTCAGGTGCCCCCGCATGAAAGCCGTATCGGCCCACTCTTGGCGCAGGTTCAGGGATGCCCAGTGCTGGCGCTTCGCTTGCTGGGCTGCGTAGGCCTTCGCGTGGTCGGGTGCGGGAAGCCTTGCTGCTGCTGTTTCTCGGGCAGAAAACGGCCGTTCTGAGGTGGGCAAGGGGGTAGGTGCTTGCGGGACTCTGCGGGGCCTTACGGGCATCTCCACGCGGATGTATCGGGGGCGGATGGTGGTCGGGGTAGCGGTGGCGTCTGCCATGTGGGACTTTCAAAAGTGAACGGACAAAAGAAAACCCCCGGGGCGTCTGGAGGGACACCTTCGGGGGTCGTTGGGATAGAGGGAGCTGTGGGGGCTCTCTTCTTATAGGGTGGGTTTTATTCCTGGTGCTGCTGGTTCTCAGGTGAAAACCGCTTTTCCTCTTCGGACGGGGGGCTGGTTGCTTTTTCCTATTGGGTGGGGCGATCAAGTGTGGGCAGCACCACCACGCTCACGCTGGGGCGGTCAGGTTGTCTCGAATCCGCATGATGGTTTGACGGCTGGTGCCATGGTCACGGGCGACCGCTGCCACCGACTCACCCGCAGCAAGCCGCGCACGCACGGTCTCGATAACGCCCCCTTTGAGGCTTTGCGGGCGCCCCAAGGTCTTGCCCTCAGCTTTGGCCCTAGCGAGCCCCGCTTGGGTCCGTTCGATCAGGAGGTCCCTCTCGAATTCGGCCATGGCGTTGATCACTCCCATGGTCATCTTTCCGGCTGGGCTGGTCAGGTCCATCCCTCCCAGAGCGAGGCAGTGAACACGGATACCCGATGCGGTCAGACGATCCACCGTAGCCCTAACGTCCATGGCGTTACGGCCCAGCCTGTCCATCTTGGTGACCACCAGCACGTCACCCGCTTCCATCTTGTCCAAGAGCTTGGCAAAGCCCTTGCGCTGGGCGGCCTCTACGGACCCGCTCACGGTCTCGGTAACGGCCCTCTGAGGTGTGACAGCAAAGCCCGCCGCTGCAATCTCCCTGATCTGGTTCTCGGTGGTCTGGTCGTTGGTGCTGACACGGCAATATGCAAAGACTCGGGACATGGTGGAGGGCCTCAGGTGTTGTGTACGGAATCGATGTCCGAATACTGAGGCATGTCCGAAAGCGTGTCAAGCTAATTTGTGGACATCATGCCGGGGGGCGTCCGTAACCGGTCGATTGCGGACACAAAGGCGATACGATGACATCATGGCAAACGACCACCCTTTGTTCATCTACCGATACTTGGACCGTGCAAACCCACGTGGCGACAGTCCAGGCTTTCGCGTCCGAGCGCATGCCGCTTTTCCTGGAGAAGACAGTTTGCAGTCTCAGGTTTGGAAGGAGTTACGGGCCGAGGCGGGCATTCAAGTAGAGACCAGCCAATGGGGGGTGTACTGGCAAGAATTCTTCCGGAAGGCACCGATGAATGAGGTGTTGACCTCCATCACGGTGACCTTTGGAGTCCTGCGCGGTCACGGAGTAAATCGCAGCAAACAGTATCTAGCTGCAATTGCACGCGCCCTCGCGGATGAACACATGGGGTTCCGCATAGATGACAATGGAATCATCCACTATGCGGTGGACGAGGTATTCGAGGGGGAACGATCCTCTACGCTGGCCGTCCTTAACGCCCCGGTATTGGCAGTCTCACGGTGCGCGTATGAAGCGGCCTATCAGTACCTTGACCAGCGACCCCCGGATACAAAGGCTGCTGTTCGGTCGATATTCGAGGCCATTGAAATCGTCGCGCGACAGCTAAATCCAAAATCTAGGAACCTCCACGCAAACCTGTGCCGGGAGACACTTCGGGACCAGTACCTCACCGCATGTCAGGGGGACGCGGTGGAGATGCGGGTCTGGGCTGGAATGTTCGACAGCATGGCTCTGTGGGTCCAAGCGATGCATGAATACCGGCACGGCCAAGTTGACAATATCGCGCCTCCCAGTGAGGAGTTTGCGGTCTACATCTTGAGTTCCGGCTCAGCTTACCTGCGGCTCATTGGAGAACTCGCGGTCCGTGTCGGTGTGCAGCCTGCCCCGTGATGCTCCCGTCTGTGTTGAGCGGGCACAAAACCTTGGCGAGACCCCCTGGTACGGGGCGGGGAGTGACTGGGGGAATTCCCTAGATCACTGCCAAATGAGGGAATTTCCCGTATTGGGGTGCAGGGTCAGGTGCTACTCGCTTGGCCCCATCACCAACGACAGGAGGAAGCCCCACGAGGAACCCACAAGTAGAGGAGCACCTAGACCAAGGTTGCGCTCCACAACGAGCCACACGCCCAGCGCGAGCAACACCCCCCAAACAATCCGAGCCTTGGTAGTTGGCGCAACTTATCCCACGGATGCCGCACCGTGTGAGGTGAATGGGGGTAGCGATTTGCTCTACCCCAGGTCGCGCACCCGTGCGGGGCTGCTAGGATGCCCTGAGGGTGCCCGCACCGTGGCCCTTGAGAGGCTCCCCATGTTCGCCCCGACCTTCGACCCTCGCGCCGCGCTCGCTGCTGCTCACTGCCCACGGTGCCACGCCCTGGGTCTCGTGGAGGTGGACCAAGAAACCCACGACGCCGCGCCCCTCGCTGATCGCCACAAGGGCACCGCCATGGTGGACCCTAGCGTGCCCGCTCAGTGCCCCGCGTGTGGGCTGGTTATGGAGTGGCCCGGCTGCTGCGACTGAGCACGCACGGAAACACAAGACCCTTTTTCAAATGCGCCGCCTGGGGCCACTGAGGGGGGAAACGAGAGGCGGCACGGGGGGAATCACACCGCCGAATTGCATGGAAGGGGGTCGAAAAAATGTGCTTCAGAATTTCCCCAAGGCTGGTCAACGTCAGCATGCAGCGATCCTCCGTTGAACCCGGTATCGGCTAGGAGTTGCCATCGGCCAGGCGGGAGAGGAGTCGTTCAAGGTCGGAGTTGACTGGTACGCGCAGGGAAGGCGTGCAAGGCATATGCTCCTGCAGGCGGTTTACGGTGCCTTGCCGGTGTGTGTTCGTGTCGAACGCCCTGTTAGGCCGCACCAGCCCTGTGCGTCGCCCCGACGTTGTGTTGCGGGTCACAGCAAACCTACCGACGCTGCAAAGCGCTTTCCAAGCTCCGTGCGGGTAAGCAAGCCTTTCTGGAACGTTATGGAAGCACCTGCTTCTTGAGGAGTTCCCTTCAAACGGAGTAACTCTGGACGCTGTGCTACCCACGCGTAGTGAGATTGATCGTTTAGATGCTTGTCGTAAGCGACCTCGACCAGACCGAGTCGGATCCAATTGTCAATCATCGCAGGCAACCGCGGATCCTCGACCGGCTGACCCGTCACACTGTTCATTAGATTCAATAGGTGTTGCACAAGAACGTTATATCCGCCTGTCGCCAACTTGCAATGAATCTGGACGATTGGTATAGCAGCGACGGATTGAAGAACACTGCGAACAAGTTTGGCGTCCTCACTATCTAACTGCTTGATGATTTCGACAAATGCTGGATGCGCATCCGCCGAGACGCGGCCGTCCATCGAAGTTGCCAGAAGGTTTAAGTACATCTCTTTGAGATTCGGCTCTTCGTGCGAAAACGCAAGCCCTTGGAGAGTCGGTCCGGCAATTGACGCTTTCGGCTCAACAATATGCTCCTGAGGAATAGCCTCAGCTTTCTCCGCCATCTCCTGTTGGAACTGGCCCGAAAAGTATGCGCGCGCCTTATCAAACGCAAAGTTGATTGCAGCAAGCGGAACAAGAACGTTGTTTATGGCCTTGGTCAGCATGACTGCTGTCTCTCCTAAGTTTCCGGCAGCTTCTTTCACTTGAGGACTGTCACCGGCAGCCTTGATGACTTCTCCGATAAGAGCAATGCCATTCTTTGCAGTGCTCAACGGCTCTTCGTTAGACATCGATTCTCCTCAAAAATTTCTGAAGGGGTGAATTGTCGCATCTTCTGATCGGGAAATTGATACATACACAAAGGCATCTCGTTTGCGGTCTACCGGATGAAAGGAAATGCCCCGTCCCGGATCCGAACATTTGCGGGATACGGCATCCAATTGCCACGATAAGAATTTCGAACTCTCATCAACTCACTCGTTGATCGGAAGGGGAAGTCCATGAGCATGGCGGTGGGTAGCGCGGCTAACCCGTTGGATAAGTTGGCAATTGAGCCCTGAAGGACCGTTTTGGGGAACGCGGGGAAGGACAGCAACGGGTCGAGACCGCCAGCTCGTCCGCGGTGTGAGCGGTCATTCCTAACATGTTCGCTTATCGCCCGTGCCGAGCGACCGATCTAGGTGGTCGAACGATCGCTAGGGCCGAGATGGTAAACGACTGGTTGCGGCATACGTGACGCTACCGCTTCCCTCCGCATAGTGCTGTCGTTTTTGCGCCCCTCTCTGCTCGCAAGATCGTGGCTAGAACGTTGATCTATTGGAAATGACGATAGGGAATGTCACCCGCTCTAGGTCAGTCTGCACCAGCTTCAGGGCTGCAGGACTCATCCGGTAGCTCTTCCACTGCACCTGGGTCATGTGTTCGGGCTTGTGCCCAGTCATGCCAAACGTGGGGATGCCCTGGTTCCCTGCGTAGGTGATGAACGTCTTGCGGAACACGTACATCCCGAGAACCCGTCGCCCTGGTGGGGCCGTGTTGTCGTAGAGGTCAAGGACCTTCAGGAACTCCGTGAAGGCTTCCCCAGCGACCTCGAAAGGGTTGCCCTTCTTGATCCGAGCACCCGGGAACATGCGATCTGCCCCGTTGGTCTTCAGCCGCTCCAAGTACGCGGGGAGACCCAGCCGCACAAGCTTCGAGTGCATCGGTACGCGCCGCGCTTCGCCGGTCTTCACGGACTTTTTCACGCCCTTCCCTGCTGCGGTGTACTTGTCAAACAGAAGGAAGTAGATGCCATCCTCTTGTCCCCAGTCGCATTGAGGGTTCAACTGGCATATCTCCCGGGGACGTGCCCCGGTGTACAGACCAATGACCGGCATCCAGTAAGCGGCATCGGCGCCGTGATTGCCTGCGATAGCTGCGAACTCTGAGCCCTCGAAAAGGCGCTTCAGCTCTGCGGTGGTCAAGTCTCGTTGCACGTCTTCACCGGACACACGGTCACCGGAGTACCCGATGCCCTCTGTGACCAGCTCGGGAAAGCCGTCATCCCCGTGGTCCCTTCGCGATGCCGCTAAGAACTTCTTCAGGGGCGCCTGATAGCTCTGGCTGTATGTTCTGGGTGCCATGACCTCTTCGACCTCGCCTGCCATCATCTTGGCAATGGACTCCCCATGATCGAACCGCAACGCCCAGTCAGAAGGCAGGCAACAGATGTCGTGCAGAAAGGCCGTTACCTGTTTCTGGCGGAGCTGGCTCACTGGGGTCTGTTCACCGAGCATCGCCCCGAACAGTTGCAAGCACCGAACCACCTTGCGGGTGTAGCCGTTGGGGCTTCTTCGGATGACCTCAAGATAGTCCCTGATGACGGTCCCGAGGGTAAGCATTGGGGCCACCTTCGCGGGGGCCGTGGGGGCTTCAGGGAGGGGCGGCGGGGTCACGGCCTCACGTCCATGCAACCGGCGTGTGCTGGGCTTGATGAACTCGGTATCCATGGCTGTGGCGAACTCAAAGACCAGCGAACGGAACGCCGGTTCCTCTCGCTTGTGCGGAATGCCCGCAGCAGTCAGGAACAAGGCCGTGACGTTGGCAAGACCTTCTGGACCGACACCGGACAGCACATCCCCCGCAATCTGGGTCAGGAGGTCATGAAAATCCAGAAGGTCAGCGCGGGGAGCGAACGCCCGCAACGCTTTGTGTTGCTCCCTGTTGAAGCCCTGCGCGAGTTGGGTAGCGAACGCGCCCCGCTGTTCCTCGGTGTACTCACTGAGTGGATGTGGTCGGGGCTTCAGGGCCTCCGCTGCAAGCTCCGCACGCTTATCCTCAATGAGCCCCTGAAAGGCGATGTAGTGCATGAGCGCGAGACGCTCCGCCGCCTTGGACTTCTTCAAGCCAAGGTTCACCATCGGATAAGGCCCGAGGTGGTCTTTGAGGTCAGTGGGGATGTAGAAGCGGAAGTAGGCTCTTCCGTCGGTCTTGGTGTGGTAACCGCGCCATGCTGGCATAGCCTTGCCCTGATCGAAAAATCGGAGCAGCTGCCCGAGATTTTCAGGGGAACTGTCCGGGTTTGTGTCCGGACAGGCTTGCCTAAGTGCTTGATTCGCTGAAGTCTTTATGCGGGACAAGGACTTAGCGAATCAAAATGTGATGTTGGGGTGGCTGATGGGGCTCGAACCCACGACAACAGGAATCACAATCCTGGACTCTACCAACTGAGCTACAGCCACCGCAAGCCATGCATTATAGCGTGTTCCTGAGCGGTTTACGCGATTGAAGACCAACTTCAGCGTTGCGGCGCTGGCACCATGAGCTTGACGCGGAACTGCTCCTTGAGCATCTCGTAGTAGGCCTGGCTCTCGGCAGCGGTCCACCACTGTGTGTATTGCGCCACCTCTTGGTTGGGCACTGCCGCATCGCGCTTGGCCCGCGGCAGGACTTTTTCGACCTTCACCACCGCGTAACCCTGATCACCCAGGCTCACGCCGGCCCAGGCCGGCAATTGCGCAGGGTTGGTGCTCAGGGCCACCTTGAGCAGCGCCGCAGGCATTCCTTTGGGGTCTTCGCGCGAAATGATCACCGAAGCCGGCATGCCCGAGGCGTCCGCGCCAGCCTTCCAGGCGGCCAGTTGTTTGGCGCCTTCTTCGCTGGCGAGTTCGGCCGCGCGCTGGGCCACCAGGCGAGCGCGCACGCTGTCGCGCACTTCGGCCAGGGGCTTGGTGCGGGCGGGGGTGTGACTCACCACACGTGCTGCGGCCAGCTGACCGGATCCGGTTTCCACCGCTTCGGTGTTGCGCTTGCTTTGAACCGCCTCGGGCGCGAAGATGGCATCGAGCATCCGCGGATTCGCCAGCACGCCGGCGTCCGCACCGGGCTGACGCGTCAGCCCCTTGAATGTCTTCACTTCAAGCTTCAGGCGCTCGGCCGCGGGTTGGAGGCTGTCTGCCTGCTCGTAGACCAGGTTGCCGAACGTGTCTGCGGTTTCGGCGAACAGCTTTTGCGCCTGTTGCTGTTTCAGATCGGTTTCGATCTGCGCGCGCATTTCGTCAAAACTGCGCGGTTTGGGCGCCTTGATATCGGTCAGCTGGATGATGTGAAAACCGAAGTCGGTCTCGACCACGTCGGAGATCGCGCCTTTTTCCAGCGCAAACACCGCGTCTTCAAAGGGCTTGACCATGGCGCCACGCCCGAAGTAGTCCAGGTCGCCGCCATTGGCCGCAGAGCCCGGATCTTTCGACTCGGCCCTGGCCACGGCTGCGAAGGTTTGCGGGGCTTTTCTAACCTGTTCGAGCAGCGCCTGCGCACGCTGGCGCAGGGCATCTTTTTCTGGCGCGGGCGCGCCCGCGGGCACGCTCAGGAGGATGTGGCTGGCACGGCGCTCTTCGTTGCCCGACAGGCGGGACACGTTCTGCTCGTAGTACGAACGCACATCGGCTTCGTTGAGGGTCACAGACTGCTGCAGGGCCGCTGCGTCCAGCACCAGGTATTCCACATCGGCCTGCTCGGGGGCCTGGAACAGGGCCGGGTTCTCCTGGTAGAAGCGCTCGATGTCGGCATCGGCGGGCTGAACGCGGCTGGCCTGATCGGCAGCGGCAAAGCGCTGCACGCGCACTTCGCGGCGTTCGAAGAAGGCATTGAGCGTCAGTTGGGCCAGGTCGGCCGGGACGAAACCGGAACCCGTCACGCCCTGCCCCACCTGCTGTTTTGACAGGTCGGCCCGCACACTGGCCTCGTACATCTCGGGCGTCATGCCCTGGCGACCCACGAGCTGCCTGTAGGCCTCGACATCGAGCGTGCCGTCGGCGCGGCGCAGGGCGGCAATGGCCGGGTCTTGCTGCAGCGCGCGGGCCAGGTGCTGGTCGCTGGTGTAGAGCTTGAATTTTTCGGCCGCTGTCACCAGCAGACGGTCACGCACCAGACGCTCCAGGGCAGCATAGCGAAACTCTTCACTGTCGAGCAGCTTGGCGTCTAGGGTCGGATTGGCATCGCGCAGGCGTTGCGACTCCACGCGATGAGCCTGGTCCCATTCGGCCTGGGTGATGTCCTTGCCGTCGACCGACGCCACCGCCTCACCGCCCGGGTTGGGATCGGAAAAGCCCTGGACACCGAACAGGACGAACCCGGGAACGATCAGGATCAGCAAAAAGCCCATGAGGTACTTCTTGTGATTGCGGATGGATTCGAACATGCCTTGAATTCCTGAAACAACAAACGGCAACAGACTCTGCTCTGTCTGCGCCGGCAACAAAAAAGGCGAACCCGGGTTCGCCTTTTCGATGGTGGTGGGTGCTGACGGGTCAAACCGCCGACCTACGCTTTGTAAGGGGCTATAAAACCATTAAAAATCAACAACTTACAAAAACAACCCGCTTGGCTTACCAACTCGCGATAGGAAGTGGCCTCGAATTTTACTCGGATCACGCAAGCGAACGCTCTTCGGCCAGAAACAGCGTCCCGGACAACAGGATTCTGACGCCGTTATCTGCTCGTATCCCTGATCCCCACTCATGCAGGGGAGCACGCAATCCCGCCTGGAGCGCGGAGGTTCTGCGCAGTCTGTTCCGATCACGAAGGAGAACCCGTCAAGGACGTCGCACCCGCGCGCGGTTTGAAAGAGCACCCGGCTTCGGGATGCCATGTTGTATGACGCTGCGCCTTACAATGCCCCCATGGCTCTCCATCCAACCATCACTGCCCACCCGGCAGCCCGCTTGTGCCTCGCGGCAGGCGGCGCCGTGGCCGGTCGCAAGCTGATGGGATCGGCTGGACTGCGCCAGCCGGCCGCACATTCTTAAGCCCGGCGATACCCCTTCCTCCTTTTTGCGCAATCCATCTATCGCCGGGCCCCAGCCCAGCGCGATAGCGGGCGTCGCCTTTTTGCGGCGCGCCTGCACCAGTTGGAGTGCAACATGCACAAGCCCCAGGATGGTGAGCGGCTGCTCACCGAGATCGATTTCGCACGCCTGAACAACCTGCACAGCGAACAACTTCCGCCCGAGCTGGTTGACACCCTCGATTCGCTGGACCTCGTCCCCTCGCGCGAGATCCCGCCCGACATCGTCACGATGTACTCGCAGGTCATCGTCGAAGACCTGGCGTCGAAGAAGCGGCAGAAGCTCACGCTGTGCTACCCGAACGACGCCGAACCGCACCAGGGTTTCATCTCCGTGCTCTCGCCGGTGGGCGCCAGCCTGCTTGGCCAGCGCGTAGGTGCCATAGCCCGCTGGCGGACCCCCAATGGGGACGGGTGCGCGGCCGAGATCGTCACGCTGCTGTTTCAGCCTGAAGCCAGCGGCGACTACACCACCTAGCGGTTCATCACCACCGATCTCACGCTCCGCGTGCCTTGTGCCGCGGGGCTGGCCTTCGTTCGTCCAGGAATTCCCATGTACTTCGACTCCATCCTCGCCGTCTCCGATTTCACGGCGCTGTCCGCGCACGCGCTGGAGCGCGCAGCCCTGCTGGCCAGACAACACCAGACCACGCTGCGGCTGGTCCATTTCGCCGACAGCCCGAAGACCTATCTGGCCGACCCGATCGCGCGCCTGGGCCAGCGTGCGCGCCAGCTGGCCAGGCGCCATGAGATCGCCGTGCACGCGCTTGAGCGGTCGGCTTCGCTGGATGAGGTGCTGGCCGAGGCCGGCGCCTCCAGCCTGCTGGTCATGGGGCCGCTGTCGCAGCGCAGCTGGAAGCGGTTTTACCTGGGCACGGCACTCGACCAGGCCGCGCACGGCAGCGTCTGCCCGCTTCTGGTCGTCAAGCAGGCACCGGGCACGCCGTACGCGCGGGTGCTCGTGGCGGTCGACCTGTCGCCACGGTCGAAGCCCTTGATCGACTTCGCCGGCCGGTTTTCAAGGCCGCCCGTGCTGACGCTGTTTCATGCCATCGACACCATCGATGACGGCAAGCTGCGCTCAATCGACGTATCCTCTGAAGCGATACGGGCCAACCGGTTCGGCTCGCGCCTGCTGGCCAGGGACCGCCTGGCTCAGCTCATCGGCACGCTGGACGCGACCCGGCCCCCGCTGGCCTTCGACGTTGAACACGGCGACCCCGCCTACTCCACCGCCCTGCACCTGCGGGCCACCCAGGCCGATCTGGTCGTGGTGGGTAAACGGCGCAGCTCTTCGCTGGCGCGGTTTCTCACCGGCAGCGTGGCGCAGCGCCTGGCCAGGTGGGCCGACAGCGATGTGCTGATCGCCCCGCTGGATCGACTGGCCTCCCCCACGACCACAGGCAACAGCCGCTGAGAACGCCATGGACCTGACCCAACATTTCATCAAGACCAAACAACCGTTCGCTGACGGCTTTCGCTGGTTCCTGCGCCACCACAAGGACGGCAGCAACGACCAGGACCTGCTGGACGCCCTGGTCGATGCGGGCCGTGTCAACGACGCCTGCTGGCTGCTCGATCAGTTCGGCCCCACCAACGAGACCCTGACGCTCGACCATCTCGCCCGCCGCCATCGTGTTCGCGGGTTCGTTGCGGTGGCGGCCGACAGCGTCCGTGCCAGCAGCGGCATCTCGGCCGGTGCGCAGATCAATTGCGCCATGCACCTGGAGGCGGGCTGGGGCATCAGGGACGGCGAATCCATCCATGCGCGGGGAGCGATACGCTCTGGCGAGAGCCTGAGCGCGTTCGAGACCATCCGCGCCGGTGCCGGGTATGGCGTCTTTGCCGGACTGAATGTGCAGATGGAGGCCTGGGAATCCAGTGCCCGGGTGCGTGCCAGCGGGAGGCCCGAGGGCCTGCTGAGCGGCTGGTGGGCGGGAGCCCGCGATGTTTGAGCCCTGGCTGTGGGCCGTGCTGGCATGGCCCCTTCCCGTCTGTGCGCCCGCGCTGCTGGACAGGATCTCTGCGACCCCGATGGCCAGGCGCGCCGCTGGATGCCGACCGGTCATGGAACTGCGCGTGGACGTCCAGCTGCAACCCACCGTCGTCGAAGAAGACTTGAAGGCGCTTCATGCCCGCCTTGAGCATTCGGGGCTCCTGGAACACGGCACCGCAATCATCAAGACACACGCACCTCATCTGATCTTTCGTCACCGCGAGGCCGATGGCGAGCACTACGTGTATGTGGAAGACACGGCCCAGGGCGTTCTTGCCGGCTACACCGTGTTCAATCGACTGGTGGAAGTCAACCGCCAGCTGGATCGATTCGTCCGCGCCCCGCACTCCAAATACGCGACCGCCTACCAGCGACGGGGCATTGCAACGGCGGTGTACGAATGGGCGTTGGCGCAAGGGTTCTGCCTGATCAGCGGAGCCCGCCTGTCCCCGGGTGCCAACGCGCTGTGGCAATCACTGGCGAACCGTCATCGACTCGAACACGTCGACATTCGCAACAAGCGCATCCATTGCCTGGGAGCACAGATCGACCGGCAGACCGAAGAAAGCCTCCAGACCCGCATGTTGCTGCTCGGTGAGGGATGGGACGTCGACACCTGGACCTCAACGGCGGCGCGATCGGGCCCGTAGCCCTGGCCCGTGAGGGACCGGGAGCATCGCAAAATTCAGGCGGTGATGTTCGGTCAGCCAACGGATGTCTTCGGGGTGCTCACGCCCGGGTTCAGGCGACTGCCTGGTCTGGTGCGGCTTAGCCTGCCCGCAGACGGTGTACACCGAGTTGTTCCAGTGGATAGAGCACCGCACCGAAGGCGACCGCCAGGTCCGTCTGCGGCTCGACCGCAGCCCCTGGAACGGCCAGAAGCTGCTGCGGCGCGGCAGCAAACACCTGGCCTGGGCGCTGCTGGCGCTCTGGACCGACTTCACACTGGTGGGCTACTTCACCCCCATCCGCGAACTGGCCCAGGCGGTGCCACACCAGCTCGGCCCCTGGGAAAGCTTCTGGATCGGCATCTATGGACTGGCCACCTACGGCAACGCGGGCTTCCTGCGCGAGAGCGTGTGCCAGCACATGTGTCCGTATGGCCGCTTCCAGGGCTCGCTGATGGACGCCAGCACCCTGTACGTGGCCTACGACGAACGCCGGGGCGAGCCCCGCGCCCCGCGCCCCCGCGGCAGCGACCCGGTGCAGCGCGGCAGCGGCGCCTGTGTGGACTGCACCCTTTGCGTGCAGGTGTGCCCGGTGGGCATCGACATCCGCCAGGGCCTGCAGGCGGCCTGCATCAGCAGTGGCCTGTGCATCGACGCCTGCAACCAGGTGATGGACAAGCTGCGCGCGCCGCGGGGACTGATCCGTCTGGCGTCAGAGCGCGAGCTGTCCCACGCAGGCACGCCGGCCCTGACGCTGCGCGCGCACCTGGGGCGGCGCAGGGTCCTCGTCTACGGCGGGCTGATCGCCCTGGCCTCCACGCTGATGGCGCTCAGCTTCATCCACCGCCCCACCCTGCGCCTGAACGCGGTGCGCGACCGCGCGGTGCTGGCGCGCCAGGTCGAGAACGGCGCGGTCGAGAACGTGTACCGGCTGCAGATGATGAACGCGAGCGAACGGCCGCACGATGTGCAGGTGGACGTGACCGGCGCGGACGGTCTGCGCCTCACCGCCCCGGCGCACGTGCACCTCGCGGCGGCGGGCGCCCACGTGCAGACGGTGACGCTGCGCTTGCCCCCCGAACAGGCCCGGGTGCTGGCCGGCCAGGTGCTGCCGATCCGCATCGGCATCGCCGAGACCGGCGGCCATGCCATCGAGCGCGCCGAGACATCGTCCACCTTCATGGTGCCGCATTGAACTCACAGGAACCCCTGTTCGGCGGGCTCTCGGACAAGAAAAAAGGGCTTGGATTTCTCCAAGCCCTTTTTTCTATCTGAGATTTTTTGGTGGGTGCTGACGGGGTCGAACCGCCGACCTACGCCGTGTAAAGGCGCCGCTCTGCCAACTGAGCTAAGCACCCCACCGGAAAACCGGGATGGCGCTTCAGTTCAGCGCATCCTTCAATGCCTTGCCCGGGCGGAACTTCGGCACCTTGGCGGACTTGATCTTGATCTCTTCGCCGGTGCGCGGGTTGCGGCCCTTGCGCGCCGGACGCTTGGTCACGGCAAACGAACCGAAGCCCACCAGAGAAACGGTGCCGCCCTTCTTCAGGGTGGTGCGGATGGCGGTGATGGTGGAGTCCAGTGCACGCGTGGCAGCCGCCTTGGAAATATCGGCGTGCTTGGCGATGTGTTCGACGAGTTCTGTTTTGTTCACAAATAGCCCCTCTTGAAGTGATTGAAATTTCTTGTGGACCGTTCAGCCGCCCTGTTCAGAAGCCTGTCTGACGACGCACTGACCGTATCGCTCGTGTTCGCAATGGCCGGGCAACGAGGTCCAACCGGTGCCCGTGGATTAGACCCATGGGTCAAGTTCCCTGTCAACACATCAGCCTGCGCGAGCGGCGGCCGGCTGAACGAAAGCGCAGATTCTATGCGCTTTGTCAGAGGTCAATCGGTTCGTTCGTGAAATTTGGCACGCATGCCGGAACGGTCACACACCGTTTCAACCGCGCAGTGCGTTTTCGATCGCTCGCCCCACATCGGCGGTGCTCGCGGAGCCCCCCAGATCGGGTGTGCGCGGGCCCCCGCTGCCGGGCTGCAACACCGCTTCAATGGCCTGCATCACCGCGTCGTGTGCCGCGCGGTAGCCCAGGTGGTCGAGCATCATGGCACCGCACCAGATCTGGCCAATCGGGTTGGCGATCCCTTTGCCGGCGATGTCGGGCGCCGAGCCGTGCACCGGTTCGAACAGCGAAGGGTGCTGGCGCGTCGGGTTGAGGTTGGCACTGGGCGCGATGCCGATGGTGCCGGTGCAGGCCGGCCCCAGGTCGGACAGGATGTCACCGAACAGGTTGCTGCCCACCACAACGTCGAAGAAGTCGGGGCGCTGCACGAAGTGCGCGGTGAGGATGTCGATATGGAACTTGTCGACCTTCACGTCCGGGTACTGTTTGGCCATCTCAACCACACGCTCGTCCCAGTAGGGCATGGTGATCGCGATGCCGTTGGACTTGGTCGCGCTGGTCAGGTGCTTCTTCGGCCGCGAACGCGCCACTTCGAAGGCGTGGCGCAGCACGCGGTCCACACCGATGCGGGACATCACCGTTTCCTGCACCACGATCTCGCGCTCGGTGCCGGCGTACATGCGCCCACCGATGCTGGAGTATTCACCCTCGGTGTTCTCGCGCACGATCACCATGTCGATCTCGCCGGGCTGGCGCGGGCTGCCGTCGCGGCGCACCACCGGCGCGGTCACGCCGGGCATCAACCGGGCGGGACGGATGTTGACGTACTGGTCGAACTCGCGGCGGAACATCAGCAGCGAGCCCCAGAGCGAGACGTGGTCTGGCACCTTGTCGGGCCAGCCCACGGCGCCGAAGTAGATGGCGTCGTGCCCGCCGATCTGCGCCTTCCAGTCGTCGGGCAACATCTGGCCGTGCTTCTCGTGGTAGTCGCAGCTCGAAAAATCGAAGTGGTCAAACTGCAGCGGGATGTTGAATTTCGAGGCCGCGGCTTCCATCACGCGGATGCCTTCGGGCATGACTTCGGTACCGATACCGTCGCCGGCGATGACCGCGATGCGGTGGGTAGTGCTCATGGGTGTCTCCTGAGGGTCAATGGGTGAAAAAATCGAGGGCCTCGGCGACCACCCGTTCGGGCAGTTCCTCGGCGATGTAGTGACCGCACGGCAGGGCCTGGCCCGACACCCGGTCGGCGCGCTCGCGCCAGAGCGAGAGCACGTCGAAGCAGCGCCCCACCGTGCCGTGTTCGCCCCAGAACACGCGCAGCGGCTGCGCCAGGCGACGGCCAGCGGCCACGTCCGCACGGTCGTGTTCCAGGTCGATGCCCGCACTGGCGCGGTAGTCCTCGCAAATCGAGATGGCGGTGCCGGGCAGCGCGGCGCAGCGCTGGTATTCGGCGAGCGCCACCGGATCGAACGGCGCCAGGCCTGCGTGGCGGCTGCCCATCACGCTGCGCACATAACGCGCCGGGTCAGATTCGATCAGGGCTTCGGGCAACGGCGGCGGCTGGATCAGGAAAAACCAGTGCCAGTAGGCGCGCGCGAAGTCCTCGGAGGTCTGGGCGTACATGGCGAGCGTGGGCGCGATGTCAAGCAGCATCAGGCGCTGCACCGCCTGCGGGTGATCGGCCGCCAGCCGGTGCGCCACGCGGGCACCGCGGTCGTGGGCCAGCACGCCGAAACGGTCGAAACCGTGCTGCGCCATCACGGCCAGTGCGTCGAGCGCCATCTCGCGCTTGCTGTGCGCGGTGTGCGCTGCGTCGGGTGCAGGGCGGGACGAGTCGCCGTAACCGCGCAGGTCCATCAGCACCACAGTGAAACGTTCGGTCAGCGCGAGAGCCACCCGATGCCACATGGCCTGGGTCTGCGGATGGCCGTGCAACAGCAGCAGCGGTGGCCCCTCGCCGGCCACGCGCGTGTGCAGGCGAACGCATTCGCGGAGCACGGTGCAGGTCTGAAAACTTGTGAACATGGCCGCAAGCTTAATCCGCCAAGCAGCAATAATCCGGCAATTGATTAATTCTTGAGAGGAAACAATTGGACCGTCCCGATCTCGAACTGGTGCTCGCGGTGCGCCAGCACGGCAGCCTGGTGATGGCCGCGCGGGCCCTGCGGGTGGCACCTTCGGCCGTCACCAAACGCCTGGCCGCGCTGGAGGCCCGGCTCGGCCTGCGCCTGTTCCAGCGCACCACCCGCCGCGTCAGCCCCACGGCCGAAGGCGAAACCCTGTGTGAGCGCGCCAGCGAGCTGCTGCGCGGGTTCGACGCACTGGAAGCCGAACTGCGCGAGCGCCAGACCGAACCGGCCGGGCCGATCCGGCTCGCCGCCACCTTCGGTTTTGGCCGCCTGTGGCTGGGGCCGGCGCTGGCCGACTTCCAGGCCCGGCACCCAGCGGTGGCGGTCCAGCTGCAGCTGACCGAACAGCTGCCCGATCTGGCGGTGGACGGTTTTGATGGCGCCATCTGGCTGTGGAACGCCCCGGGGCACCGCGCGGCCGAATGGGTGTCGCGCCGGCTCGCCGCCAACCAGCGGGTGCTGGTGGCGGCCCCCGCCTACCTGCAGGCCCATGGCGAGCCGCGTTCGCTGACCGACCTGGCGGCCCACGCCTGCCTGGTGGTGCGCGAAAACGGTGGTGGACCGGAACAGCGGTTTGACCACTGGCGGTTGCAGCGCGAGGGCGAGCCCGAGGTGCAGCACACGCCGGTGCGCGGACCGCTCTCCAGCAACTCGGGGGAAATGGTGCGCGACTGGTGCCTGGCCGGTCACGGCATCATGCTGCGCAGCCTGTGGGACATCGCGCCGCAACTGGAAAGCGGTGCGCTGGTGCGGGTGCTGCGCGACCATGCCATGCCCGACGCCGACATCCACTGGCTCGCGCCCTACCGCGCGCAGGTGCCGAGGCGCATCCGCTTGCTGGTGGACTTTCTCGCCGATCGGTTCAAGGACGAACCGTGGCGCAGGCTCAGCGCGCCGGCCGCACCACCAGGCTCACGCCGAAAGCGGTGAGCGCGGTGCCCGCCAGCGTCACGGAGGTGATCGGCTCGGCAAACAGCAGCCAGGCGATCAGCGCCGTGCACGGTGGCACCAGGTACATCAGGCTGGTGACCGAGGCCGCCGCGCCGCGCTGGATCAGCATGTACAGCAACGAACTGCCGCCCAGCGTCAGCCCCAGCACCGACCAGGCCATGGCGCCGGCCAGCTCGGCGTTCCAGCGCATGGTCTCGCTCTCCATCAAGGCCAGCGGCAGCGTGACCAGCAGCGCTGCCAACAGCTGCACGGTGTTCGCGCTGCGCACGTCGCAAGGCATCACGAATCGCTTCTGGTACAGCGTGCCGGCGGTGATGGCGAACAGCGCCATCACGGCGAACGAGAGGTTGAGCCAGGTGGCCTGGTCGCCCGGCCCACCGGCGCCGAACTTGCGCGAGACCACCAGCACCAGACCGGCAAAGCCCAGCAGCAGGCCGACCCACTGGCGGCGCGACACATGTTGCCCGCCCACGCTGGTGAGCCAGATCGCGGTGAGCACCGGCTGGATGCCGACGATCAGCGACGACAGGCCCGAACCCATGCCCGCCTTCACCGCAGCCCACACGCCGCCCAGGTAGCCCGCGTGCATCAGCACACCGGTCACCGCCAGATGCAAAGCCTGGCGCCGGTCGGACGGCCACTTCACACCCGCGAGCACGATCCAGGGCAGGAAACAGAGGATGGACAGTGCGTAGCGCACCGCCAGGAATTTCATGGGCGGTGCGTGCGGCATGCCGTAGCGCGCGACGATGAAGCCCGTGCTCCAGATCAGCACGAACACCCAGGGCATGGCGCGCAGCCATGCGTTGTCTCGGTTCGCTGGCGTCATCAGCGCGAGCGGGCCCGGATTTCGGGCAAGGCCTTCTGCAGGTAATACACCATGGACCAAATCGTCAGCACCGCCGAGATCCAGATCAGCCAGGTGCCCCACAGGTGGGTGTCGATCACGCCGAACAGATGGCCGTTGTACAGCAGGAAAGGGATCGCGGTCATCTGCACCGCCGTCTTGAGTTTGCCCACCATGTGCACCGCCACGCTCTTGGTGGCACCGATGATGGCCATCCATTCGCGCAGCGACGAAATGGCGATCTCGCGGCCGATGATGATGAGGGCCACGAACACGTCGGCACGTTCCAGATGCACCAGCACCAGCAGGCTGGCACAGACCAGGAACTTGTCGGCCACCGGGTCGAGGAATGCGCCAAAAGCCGAGGTCTGGTTGAGCCGGCGAGCCAGGTAGCCGTCGGCCCAGTCGGTGGCGGCAAACACCACGAACATCACCGTCGCGATCAGGTTCTGTTCTTTGGCACTCATGCCTTCCAGATAGAACACCCCAATGATCAGCGGGATGGCGACGATGCGCGCCCAGGTCAGCAAGGTGGGAAGGTTGAAAAACATGGAGGGATTATGGAGGGATGTCCGGGCCGACCGAAAAAGACCGGCGGGCCAGAGCATGCAGTGAAGGGTCAAGGCCGGCAATGGTTACATTTGTACACTGCTTCAAACACCGGCCAAAGCCAAACCAGGGGTTCACCACCGCCCCCCGATCCCGGGGACCTCGTGATCCACGCAGTTTTTCCTGCAAAAGCCTTTCCACCAGCCCACCGGTTTTTCCATGAGCAGCCACGAGCCAGACCGCGTTGCGGGCCCGCGCCACTACACCTTGCGTTTCACGCTGGTGGCCGCCTTCGCCGGCGTCACGCTGCTGGTCGGGTTGATCATCAGCGCCGCCACGACCCATCTGGTGGGGGGCTTCGTGAACGACGAATTCCGGCTGAGGCTGGCCGACCTGGCGGCCGTCGCCGCCAGCCAGATCGATGTGCCGGCGCACCACCGTTTGCAGCAGGCGGCCGATCAGGACAGCCCGGCGTACACGGCGCTGCGCCAGCAATTGCGCGATATCCGCGATCGCGGCACGCACATCCGGTTCGTCTACACCATGCGCCAGCGGCCCGACGGACAGATCGTGTTCGTGGTCGACGGCGAAGAAGACCCCGCGGCATTCAGCCCCCTGGGTGATGTCTACACCGACGTCGCGCCGGAGCTGCTCAGTGCGTTCGCGGCCCGTCCCGGTTCACCCGCGTCTTTTGTGACGGCCCGGTTCTACACCGACGCCTGGGGCACCTGGATGTCGGCTTTTGCCCCCCTGTACCTGCCCGATGGACGCCTCGACGCGGTGCTCGGCATGGACATCTCCGCGCACCGCGTCCTGGCGCAGGAGCGGCAGCACCAGATCGTGATCTGGGCGGTGTGCGCTGCGTTGATCCTGCTCTTCATGCCCGTGGCCTACGTCATCGCCCAGCGCCTGCGCCGCCCCTTGTCGCAGCTCGAAGCCGAGATGATGAAGGTCAAGCAGTTCGATCTCGACAGCGCGCCGACCATCCGCTCCCGCATCATCGAAATCAACGGCATGGTGCAGCAGCTGGAGAACATGAAGTCGGGCCTGCGCTCGTTCCAGAAATACGTGCCCGCCGACCTGGTGCGCCGGCTGATGGCCCGAGGTGTGGATGCCGAGCTGGGCGGCACGCAACAGGATCTGACGATTTTCATGTCGGATGTGGAAGGGTTCACCGCCATGGCCGAACGCCTCGCACCGGCCGATCTGGTGCACCACCTGGGCGAGTACCTGACCGCCGTGACGGGCAGCCTGCTCGAAACCGGGGCCACAGTCGACCAGTACATCGGCGATGCGATCCTGGCGTTCTGGAACGCGCCGGAGCCCACGGCGGACCACGCGCTGCGCGCCTGCCGGGCGGCGCTCGACAGCCAGACACAGACCACCGGGCTGAACCGGAAGTGGGCCGCCGAAGGGCGGAACGTGGTGTTCAGGACGCGCATCGGCATCAACACGGGTGAAGCGATCGTGGGCAACATCGGCTCGGTCGACCGCATGAGCTACACCATCATCGGCGACCAGGTCAATCTGGTGAGCCGGCTGGAAGCCGCGAACAAGTTCTACGGCACGTCCATCCTGCTGTCGGAAAACACCTTCCAGCAGGTCCACACCGTGTTCGCCACCCGCCTGGTGGATCAGGTGATCGCCTACGGCAAGACCGTGCCGATCCGGGTCTACGAGCTGCTCGGTGAACACGGCCAGCTGCCGGCCGGGCTGGAGGCCATCGCGCGCAGGTACGAAGCGGCGTTCGGACACTACGGCCGCCGCGAGTTCGCGCAGGCCGCTGGGCTGCTGGAAACCAACCTGAGCGGCGACCTCGCCGACCCACCGTCCCGGGTCCTGCTCGACCGCTGCCGGAGGTTCATGATCCAGCCACCCGCGGCCGACTGGGACGGCAGTTTCGTGCTCACGAGCAAATAAAGCGCCGCCTTCGCGCGGTGTCAGTGCAGTGCGCGGTAGATCGCGTCGGCCAGTTCGGTGGAAATGCCTTCGACCGTGCAGAGGTCGTCCACGCTGGCCGAGGCCACGCCGCGCACACCGCCAAACCGTTGCAGCAGGCGGGCACGCTTCTTCGGCCCGACGCCCGGGATGTCTTCGAGCCGGCTGCCGCCGGTACGCACCTTCGCGCGCTGGGCGCGCATGCCGGTGATGGCGAAACGGTGGGCCTCGTCGCGGATCTGGGCGACCAGCATCAGCGCCGCCGAATCGTGGCCCAGGTAGATCTTTTCGCGGCCGTCGGCGAACACCAGCTCTTCGAGTCCCACCTTGCGACCCTCGCCTTTTTCCACACCCACGATGAGCGAGAGGTCCAGGCCGAGCTGCTGGAACACTTCGCGCGCCATGCTGACCTGGCCCTTGCCGCCATCGATCAGCACCAGATCGGGCATGCGCGGCCCGGTGGGCAGGCCGGAGGTGGCGTCGGTGGCGCCTTCGGCTGCGGGTTCTGAAGCGTCCGTCGTCTCGGCGGGCGCAGCCGTTTCTTCGGATTCCGCACGCAGCGCCTCGGCGATCTTGCCGTAGCGACGCAGCAGCACCTGGCGCATGGCGGCGTAGTCGTCGCCGGGCGTGATGCCGTCGATGTTGTAGCGCCGGTACTGCGCGTTCTGCATCTTGTGTGTTTCGAAAACCACGCAAGACGCCTGGGTGGATTCGCCCGCCGTGTGCGAGATGTCGAAACACTCGATGCGCAGCTCGTCCAGGTTGTCGTCCGGCAGCGCCAGCGCCTCGGCCAGCGCGCGCGTGCGGGCCTGCTGCGAGCCCTCTTCGGCGAGCAGGCGAGCGAGCGCGATGTCGGCGTTCTTCTGCGCCATCTCCAGCCAGATGCGGCGGTGCTCGCGCGGCTGGTGCACGGCGTTGATCTTGGCGCCGATCTGCTCGGTCAGCGCATCCAGCAGTGGCTTGCCCACCGGATGGCTGGTCACCAGGGTGTGCGGCATCGCAATGCCCAGGTAGTGCTGGGCGATGAAGGCTTCGAGCACCTGCACCGCCACGCGCTCGACCGGGTCGGCGCTGTGACTGCCCTCTTCCGCCATCAGGCTGTCGATCTGGGTGGCGTCTTCCACATGGGCCGGGAAATACGGCCGGTCGCCGAGGTGGCGGCCGCCGCGGATCATGGCCAGGTTCACGCAGGCGCGACCACCCTGCACTTTCACGGCGAGCACGTCCACGTCCTTGTCGGACACGTTGTCCACCGCCTGCTGGTGCAGCACCTTGGACAGCGCGCTCATCTGGTTGCGGATCTCGGCCGCCTGCTCGAATTCGAGCTTTTCGGCGTGCGCCATCATGCGCGCCTCCAGCTCGTCCAGCACGGCCTGGGTTTCGCCGCGCAGGAAGCGTTCCGCCGCGGCCACGTCGCGGCCATAAGCCTCACTGTCCACCAGGTCCACGCAGGGCCCGCTGCAGCGCTTGATCTGGTACAGCAGGCAGGGCCGGGTGCGGTTGGCGAACACCGTGTCTTCGCAGGTGCGCAGCCGGAACACCTTCTGCAGCAGCGTGATGGACTCCTTCACCGCCCATGCGCTGGGGTACGGGCCGTAGTAGCTGTGGCGCTTGTCCACCACGCCGCGGTAGTAGGCCATGCGCGGAAACGCGATCGACGGCACCGGCCTGGCGCCTGCGGTGCGGAAGGTCTCGCGGGTGCCGGTGATCTTGAGGTAGGGGTAGCTCTTGTCGTCCCGGAACAGGATGTTGAACTTCGGCGCCAGCGTCTTGATGAGGTTGTTTTCCAGCAGCAGCGCTTCGGCCTCGGAGCGCACCACCGTGGTCTCCATGCGCACGATCTTGCCCACCATGTGACCGATGCGCGTGCCGCCGTGGGTCTTCTGGAAATAGCTGCTGACGCGCTTCTTCAGGTTGCGCGCCTTGCCAACGTAGAGCAGTTGCCCCTGGGCGTCAAAGTAGCGGTACACCCCCGGCAAGCCCGGCAGGGCCGCGACTTCGCTGAGCAGTTGTTCGGAATGCGGTGTTTCGGATTCGGATTCGGGGCGGGACATGGGCGGTATTGTGAACGGCGCACCCGCCGCCTGCGGCGCTGGCCGGTGGCAAGATCACGCCCATGTCGACCAACGATCCTTCCGCACCCACCCCGGACACCCCCTTGCGCTGGGACATCTTCTGCCAGGTCATCGACAACCTTGGCGACATCGGCGTCTGCTGGCGCTTCTGCGCCGGCCTGGCCGCCCGGGGGCACACCGTGCGGCTGTGGATCGACGCGCCGGAGGATCTGCGCTGGATGGTCCCCGGTGCGCTGGAAGGTCACATCGAGGGCGTGCGGGTGCTGCCGTGGACCGAGCCGCTGGCGCCGGGCCTGCTGGAAGGGCTGACGCCGGCCGACGTCTGGATCGAAACCTTCGGCTGCCGCCCGCCGCCCGAAGCGCTGGAACACCGGGCTGCTGCCATCGCCGCTGGTGGCCCGGCGCCGGTGTGGATCAACCTCGAATACCTGAGCGCCGAGCCCTACGTGGAGCGCTCGCACCGGCTGCCCTCGCTGGTGTCTGACGGGCCGCTGCGCGGCGTGGGCAAGTGGTTTTTCTACCCCGGTTTCACGGCCGCCACCGGCGGCCTGCTGCGGGAGCAGGACCTGCCCGAGCGGCAAGCTGCCTTCAACGCCGGCGCATGGCTCGCTGCGCACGACCTGCCCCGCACCGACCAGCCGCGCGCCAGCCTTTTCTGCTACGAACCCGCCGCCCTGCCCGCGCTGCTGCAACAGGCCGGTCAGGACGGCGCCAGCGACTGGCTGGTCACCGCCGGACGCGCGGCCGATGCCGTGACCGCCGCCCAGGCGCAGGGGCTGGACGCGGGCCAGGCCACCCTGCACCGCCTGGCGCGCCTGACCCAGCGCGACTACGACCACCTGCTCTGGGCCTGCGATCTCAATTTCGTGCGCGGCGAGGACTCGCTGGTGCGAGCGCTGTGGGCCGGACAACCGCTGGTGTGGCACATCTACCCGCAGCACGACAACGCACACCACGCCAAGCTGGAAGCCTTTCTGGACTGGCTGCAGGCGCCCGATTCGCTGCGCGCGTTTCACCGCCTCTGGAACGGCATGACCAGCGCCCAACGCGTCTGGCCGGGCTGGCGCGAGGTGGCCAGCTGGCGCCCTTGTCTGCTGGCCGCACGCGAGCGCCTGCTGGCCCAACCCGACCTGGTCAGCCAGTTGCTCGATTTCATTGCCGAAAAGCGATAAAATTCAAGGCTTTGCAGAAAACTGGACCACCAGACCCCGGCGGCCGTTTCCTGAGCGCCATCTGCTTAGCCGCACAGATCGCCCCTATCAGCACAGTTCCCGGGTTTGCACCCATGCACGGAACACGCGGCCCAACTGTTGGAAACCTTATGAAAATCGCTCAAGAACTCCGCGCCGGCAACGTCATCATGCACGGCAAGGACCCGATGATCGTCCTGAAAACCGAATACGCCCGTGGCGGCCGCGGTGCAGCCACCGTGCGTCTGAAGCTCAAGGCCCTGTTGAACAACATGGCCACCGAAGTCGTCTGCCGCGCCGACGACAAGATGGACCAGATCATTCTGGACAAGAAGGAGTGCACCTACTCCTACTTCGCCGACCCCATGTACGTCTGCATGGACAGCGAATACAACCAGTACGAAGTCGAAGCCGAAAACATGGGCGACGCCCTGAACTACCTCGAAGACGGCATGACCGTTGAAGTGGTGTTCTACGACGGCAAGGCCATCTCGGTCGAACTGCCGACCAGCGTCGAGCGCGTGATCACCTGGACCGAACCCGCCGTCAAGGGCGACACGTCCGGCAAGGTGCTCAAGCCCGCCAAGATCGCCACAGGCTTTGAAGTCGCCGTGCCACTGTTCGTGGCCCAGGACGACAAGATCGAAATCGACACCCGCACCGGCGAATACCGCAAGCGCGTCTGAGGATTTGAGCCCCCACGCTCCGCCGCTGCGCGGGTCGCTGCCCCCCCGAGGGGCGCGTTTCGGCTTGGGGCGGCCCGGCGCCGAAACCCCGGTTCATTGAAAAGGCTCCTGCGGGAGCCTTTTCGCTTTCATCAAGGCCCACATGGACCTCATCGCCCGCATCGCCGACGTCATCATCCCGGTGTTCCTGATCGTGGCCATCGGCTACGGTTACGCGCGCCGCCGGCCGCCCGACCTGACGGTGTTCAACCGCATTGCGCTGGACGTGCTGGCGCCCGTGCTGGTGTACTCGGCGCTCGCGGCCAAGGACTTCCGCCTCGCTGACCATGTGCCGCTGCTGATCGGTGGCACAGTGCTGATCCTCGGTGGCGGCCTGCTGGCCTGGCCGCTGGCCCGCGCGTTTGGTGCCCAGCCGCGCACCCTCGTGCCGGTGGTGATGTTCAACAACTGCGGCAACATGGGCCTGCCGCTGGCCCTGCTGGCGTTTGGACCTGCGAACTTCGGCGCCGCGGTGGCGCTGTTCTCGGTCAGCAACCTGTTTCACTTTTCCCTCGGTGCGCGCATCACCAGCGCTTCGGCCCGCACGCGCGACCTGCTCACCAGCCCGCTGATGATCGGCACCGCGCTGGGCTTTCTGAGCGCGCTGACCGATGTGCGTCCGCCCGACGTGCTGCTCTCGGGCCTCAAACTGCTCGGTGACGCTTTGCTGCCGATGATGCTGTTCGCGCTCGGTGTGCGCCTGACCTCGCTCACCCGCGCAGGTCTGGCACTGGGCTTGCTGGGTGCGCTGGCCCGTCCGCTCATTGGCCTGGCCATCGCCATCCCGCTGGCCTGGGTGCTTGGCCTGGAGGGTGCTGCACGCGGCCAGCTGTTGCTGTTCGCGGCCTTGCCACCGGCCGTGATGCAGTTCATGCTGGCCGACCGTTACCACCAGGAACCCGACAAGGTGGCCGCGATGATCATGCTGGGCAATGCGCTGGCCGTGGTCTTCGTGCCGCTGGCCCTGGCCCTGGGCCTCTGAGCGGCCAGACCGCCAGGACCCCCTCTCATTCACGAACACATCCCAAGGAGCACCCCATGGAAGCCACCCAAGACCTGAACGAACGCCGCCTGGCCGACGCCTGGGCCGAACTGCAGTCGCACTCCAACGAAGGCCGTCCGCTGAAAGCCGACGCCTACCGCCTGGCCTTCGCCGACCCCGAGTTCCTGCTGCGCCGTGAAACGCGCGGCATCCGCTTCCAGCTGGAAATGCTCAAACCCGACCTCGCACAGCGCGACCTGGGCATTGAAAACACCATCGTGGTGTTTGGCAGCGCGCGCGTGCGCGAGCCAGAGATCGCACAGGCGCTTCTACTCGACGCCGAGTCCAGCGGCGACCCCCAGGCCGTGGCCCGTGCCCGCGCCATGGTGCGCAACGCCCGACACTACGAACAGGCGCGCGAATTCGGCCGCATCGTCGCGCGCTACAGCGCCCGCTGCCCGACCGAAGACCAGTTGTTCATCTGCACCGGCGGCGGTCCCGGCATCATGGAGGCGGCCAACCGCGGCGCCCACGACGAGGGCGCGCTCAACGTCGGCCTGAACATCGCCCTGCCCCACGAGCAGGCCGGCAACCCCTACGTCTCTCCCGAGCTCAGCTTCAAGTTCCACTACTTCGCGCTGCGCAAGATGCATTTCATGATGCGCGCCAAGGCGCTGGTGGCCTTCCCCGGCGGTTTCGGCACGCTGGACGAGCTGTTCGAGGTGATCACGCTGGTGCAGTGCAAAAAAGCCAAACCGGTTCCGATCGTGCTGTTCGGCAGCGAACACTGGAAGCGCCTGATCAACCTGGACGTGCTGGTCGAAGAAGGCATGATCGCGCCCGAAGACCTGGAGCTGTTCCACTATGTGGACGATCCGCAGGTGGCGTGGGACTACATCATGAAGTTCTACGACTTGCCCTCGGTCTGACCCCCCTGCACCGCTGTGCGGCTTCCCCCAGGGGGACCACACCTGCGGCCCGGCAGAGCCGGTTCCGCGGTGTGTGCTGGATCAGGCACTTCGCGCCGGCTGCACCTGCAGATCAGTACCCCCCACCGAGCGCCTTGTACAGCGCCACCTGGTTCTGCTGCTGGGCCAGTCGCGTCTGCGTCAGGGCCTGCTGGGTGCTGAACAGCGAACGCTGCGCATCCAGCACGTCGAGGAAGCTGGCGACGCCGTTGCGGTAGCGCAGCTCCGCCAGGCGAAAACGCTCGGCTTCGGCCGTGGCCTGGGCCTGCTGGGCACGCAGCTGATCGCCCAGCGTGGCGCGCCCGGCGAGTGCATCGGCCACTTCGCGGAAAGCCGTCTGGATGGCCTTCTCGTACTGCGCCACCGCCAGTTCCCGGCCCACTTTGGCCGATTCCAGACCGGCCCGGTTGCGACCCGCATCGAAGATCGGCAGCAAGGCCTGCGGCGCCAGCGAGAAGCCCCAGGAACCGCCCTTGAACAGACCTGAGAGTTCGCTGCTGGCCGATCCCACGCTGGCGGTGAGCGAGATGCGCGGGAAAAACGCCGCGCGCGCCGCACCGATGTTGGCGTTCGCCGCGATCAGCGTCTGCTCGGCCTGGCGGATGTCCGGCCGGCGGGTGAGCAGGTCCGACGGCAGGCCGGCGGGCAGGTCGCGGAACAGGGGCTGCGTGGTCACCGCGTCCCTGCCGGGATCGACGAGCCCCGCGGGCAGCGGCTGCCCCACCAGCAGCGTGAGCGCATTGAGGTCCAGCGCACGCTGGCGCTGCTGCTGGGCCAGGGCGGACTCGGCCGTTGCGGTTAGCGACTCGGCCTGGCGCAGGTCCAGCGCCGAGGTAACACCATTGTCAAAGCGCAGCCTGGTCAGGCGCAGCGAATCCCGGCGCGTGGCAAGCGTTCGCTGCGTCAGCGCCAGCAGTTCGTCGCTGGCCTGCAGGCTCAGCCAGGTGCTTGTGACCGAGGCCACCAGGCTGGTCTGCGCCGCGTGGCGCGCTTCTTCGCTGGCCAGGTACTGGGCCAGCGCCACTTCCTTCAGGCTGGCGATCCGACCGAAAAAATCGATCTCCCAGCCGCTCATGGCCAGCCCCGCCGTGTACAGGCTGGTGATGCTGTCGTCGGCATTGCTCTGGCGGCTCCCCGTGGCGGCGAGGTTCAGCGTGGGGAACTGGTCGGCGCGGCGGATCTGGTACTGCGCACGCACCTGCTCGATGTTCAGCGTGGCCACCCGCAGGTCGCGGTTGTTCTTGATCGCCAGCCCGATGAGTTCGCGCAGGCGCGCATCGCTCACGAAGTCCGCCCACGCAACCTCGGCGGCCGGCGTCGCCGCGGCCACCGGCGTCACGCCGGACCACTCTGCGGCAACCGGCGCGGCCGGACGCTCGTAGGTGGGGATGAAGGAGCAGCCGGCCAGCGTCAGGACCGCCAGGGCCAGTGCGCCGCGGCGCATAGTGAGAGAAGAAATCATGTCAGTGGCTCCAGCGCGTATCGAGAAAGACACGACGCAACGAAAGAAGAAGCGCCATCCAGGGCACCGCCGGGCCGGCTTTGCCGGACGGCCAGTGCCGCCCCCTTGAGGGGGTCGCGCGCAGCGCGGCGGGGGTGTTCCATCTCAGTGCGCTCCATGGTGTTCAGCTTCCTCAGCTTCCCGACGGTGCTGGCGATCGCTGCCCTTGAACAGGGTGCGCACCACCACAAAAAAGATCGGCACGAACACCACCGCCAGCACGGTGCCCGTGAGCATGCCGCCGATGACACCGGTGCCGATGGCGCGCTGGCTGGCCGAGCCCGCGCCGGTGGCCAGCGCCAGCGGCAACACACCCAGCGTGAACGCCAGCGAGGTCATGATGATCGGCCGGAACCGGATGTGGGCCGCGGCCAGCGCGGCTTCGATCACGCTTTTGCCCTGCGCCTGCAGGTCCTTGGCGAACTCGATGATCAGGATCGCGTTCTTCGCCGACAGACCGATGATGGTGATCAGGCCCACCTGGAAGTAGACGTCGTTCGAATAGCCCCGCAGCAGCGTCGACAGCAGCACACCGAGCACACCCAGCGGCACCACCAGCACCACGGCCAGCGGAATCGACCAGCTTTCGTACAAGGCCGCGAGCGCGAGGAACACCGCCAGGATGGCGAAGGCGTAAAGGATCATGGCCTGCGAACCGGCAAGCTTTTCTTCGCGCGACTGCCCGGTCCACTCGAAGCCGAAACCCTGCGGCAGCTTGCCCGCCAGTGCTTCCATCTCGGCCATGGCCTGGCCGGTGCTCACGCCCGGCGCGGCGCTGCCGCTGATGCGCATCGACGGGTAGCCGTTGTAGCGCACGGTCTGCATCGGGCCGGTGATCCAGCGTGTGGTGGCAAAGGCCGACAGCGGCACCGCCTGCGCCTTGCTGTTGAGCACGTTGATGCGCAACAGGTCTTCGGGCTGCATGCGCGCCGTGGCATCGGCCTGCACCACCACCCGCTGCAGGCGACCCGCGTTGGGGAAGTCGTTCACGTAGCTGGACCCGAGCGCGGTGCCGATGGCTCCACTGATCGCGTCGAACCCGACGCCCAGGGCGCTGGCTTTCTCGCGGTCGATGTCGATCTGCAGCTGCGGCGCGTCTTCCAGGCCGTCCGGGCGCACCTGCGCCAGCAGCTTGCTCTGCGAGGCCATGCCCAACATCTGGTTGCGCGCCGCCAGCAGCGCGTCGCGGCCACGGCCAGCACGGTCCTGCAGCCGGAAGCTAAAGCCCGACGAAGCCCCGAGCTCGGGAATGGGCGGCGGGCTCAGCGGGAAGATGAACGCATCGCGGATGCCCGACAGCGCACCAAAGGCACGGCCTGCCACGGCCTGGGCTGCGCTGCCTTCGCCGGTGCGTTCGGACCAGTCCTTGAGCGTGACGAAGGCGAGCGCGGCGTTCTGGCCCTGGCCGGAGAAGCTGAAGCCCAGCACACCGACCATGCTCTGCACCTCCGGCTGCTGGAGCATGAAGCCTTCGACCTGCTGCATCACGGCCAGCGTGCGCTCCTGCGTCGCGCCTGGCGGGAGCTGCACGTTGACCAGCAGCGTGCCCTGGTCCTCGTTCGGCAGGAACGAGGTGGGCAGGCGCATGTAGACCACGACCGCAGCGGCCACGATGGCGGCGTAGATCACCAGCGTGCGGCCGGCACGCGGCAGCAGCTTCGCCACGCCACCTTCGTAGCCTTTGGCGGTGCGGGCAAATCCGCGGTTGAACCAGCCGAAGAAGCCGGTCTTGGCGTGGGCATGCCCCGCCTCCACGGGCTTGAGCAGCGTGGCGCAGAGTGCGGGTGTGAGCGACAGCGCCATGAAAGCCGAGAAGGCGATCGACATGCCCATCACCGCGGCGAACTGGCGGTAGATGTTGCCCACCGAGCCGCTGAAAAAGGCCAGCGGCACGAACACGGAGATCAGCACCACGGTGACGCCGATGATGGCGCCCGATATCTGGCCCATGGCCTTGCGCGTGGCCTGCAGCGGCGGCAAGCCTTCTTCGCTCATGATGCGCTCGACGTTCTCCACCACCACGATGGCGTCGTCCACCACGATGCCGATCACCAGCACCATGCCGAACATGGTGAGCACGTTGATCGAGAAGCCCATGGCCATCAGGCCGGCGAACGTGCCCAGCAGCGCCACCGGCACCACGAGGGTTGGAATCAGCGTGTAGCGCCAGTTCTGCAGGAACAGGAACATCACCAGGAACACCAGCGCGACCGCTTCGGCCAGCGTCACGGCCACCTGCTGGATGGAGATCTTCACGAAGCGCGAGCTGTCGTAAGGGATGGCCCAGGTCATGCCCGCGGGGAAAAACTTCTCCAGTTCTGCCATCTTCTCGCGCACCGCTTCGGCCGTGGCCAGCGCATTGCCGCTGGGCGCGAGCTGCACACCAATACCGGTGGACGGCTTGCCGTTCAGGCGCGCCGAGGTGGCATAAGCCTGCGCACCGAGCTCGATGCGGGCCACATCTTTCAGGCGCACAGTGGCGCCGTCGCTGCTGGCGCGCAGCACGATGTTGCCGAACTGCTCCACACTGCCGAGCTGCCCGTTCACGACCACGGTGGCGGCGATGCTCTGACCCGCCACGTTGGGCAGGGCGCCGATTTCACCGGCCGACACCTGCGCGTTCTGGGCGCGGATGGCGGTGGTCACGTCGGCCGCGCTCAGGTTGAAACCGAGCAGCTTGGCCGGATCGAACCAGACGCGCATGGCGCGCTCGGTGCCGAACAACTGGGCCTGGCCCACGCCGGGCAGGCGCTGCAGTTCGGGCACCACGCTGCGCGACGCGTAGTCGCCCAGCGCGACCGGGTTCCAGGCCGGGTCGTCGCTGGAGAGGATGGCGAACAGCAGGAAGTTGCTGCGCGACTTGTCCACCCGTACACCCTGCTGCGTCACCGCCGAGGGCAGGCGCGGCGTGGCGCGTGAGAGCCGGTTTTGCACGTCCACCTGCGCGAGGTCAGCGTTGCTGCCGGGCTCGAAACTCAGCGTGATGCTGCCGGTGCCGTTGGCCTGGGCCACGGCTTCCATGTAGATCAGGCCGGGTGAGCCGTTCATCTCCTGCTCGATGACCGAGAGCACGCTGTCTTCCAGCGTCTTGGCCGAAGCACCGGGGTAGGTGGCGTTGATGACGATGGACGGCGGCGCCACCGGTGGGTACTGCGCGATCGGCAGCTGGGTGATGGACACCGCGCCCAACACCATGATGAAGAGCGCGATCACCCACGCAAAGATGGGCCTGTCGATGAAGAATTTCGCCATATCAGTTTCCGCCGAGCCGCCTCAAGGAGGCTGAAGCCCCCATGGGGGGCAGTGAACACAGTGAACGTGGGGGTCGTGTCATTCCGGGCGCTCCTTACTTCGACGCAGCCGGAGCCGGGGCTTCGGCCGGAGCAGCGGCTGGCGTGGCCGGAGCAGCGCCCGGCGCCTGCCAGGGCACCGCCTTCACGGGTGTGCCCGGGGGCATCATCTGCAGCTTCTGGAAGCCGTCCACCATCACCTGCTCGCCGGCCTTCAGACCGTCCAGCACCACCCATTTCCCGTTCTGCTGGCCGCCAATCTTCACCGTGCGCTTCTCGATCTTGCCGTCGGCGGCAACCACCGACACCGTGTCACCCTGGGCCGAGCGCGTCACCGCCTGCTGCGGCAACGAGATGGCATCGCGCGCCGTGGCCTGCTCCAGGCGCACACGCACATACAGCCCAGGCAGCAACGTGCCACCGGGGTTGGGCACCTCGGCGCGCAGCGTCACCTGCCCGGTGGTGGGATCGACCGTGAGGTCCGAGAACAGCAGGCGTCCCGGCTTGGCGTATTCGCTGCCGTCTTCCAGCACCACACGAACACTGGCCGCGCCAGCGCCGGCCCCCTTGAGCTGGCCACTGGCCAGCGCGCGCTGCAGCTTCATGGCTTCGGCGGCGGATTGGGTGAAGTTCACAAACAGCGGGTCCACCTGCTGGATCAAGGCCAGCGGGGTCGCTTCGCCCTGGCCCACCAGGGCGCCCTCGGTCACCAGGGCGCGTCCGATGCGTCCACCGATCGGCGCCGTGACATTGGCGTAACCCAGGTTGATGCCAGCCGTCTGCACCGCAGCCCTGGCCACGGCCACATCGGCCTCGGCGGCTTTCTGGGCGGCTTCGGCGTTCGCGAATTCCTGCTGGCTGATGGCGTTTTCTGCCACCAGCGGCTTGTAGCGCGCGGCCAGTGCCGACGCCTGGGCGAGGTTGGCCTCGGCCCGCGCCAGACCGGCCCGCGCGCTCTGCAGCGTGGCCTGGTAGGGCGCCGCATCAATGCGGAACAGCGCCTGGCCAGCCTTCACGTCGCTGCCTTCCTTGAACAGGCGCTGCTGCAGGATGCCCGCCGCCCGAGCCCGCACCTGCGCCACACGCGAGGCCTCCAGCCGGCCCGGCAACTCCGTCTGCAAGCCCACGTCACCCGGCGCCACCGTGACCACACCGACCTCGGGTGCCGGCATGCCGCCACCCGGCGGCGCCGCGGCGGGCGCCTCGGCCTTGCCACAGGCGATCAGCAGCACGGCCACGGAGATCACCGACAGGCGGCGGGCCCACGACGCCGACCGACCGGGAGTCGCCAGCGAGGGATTGAACAAATCGGAAGGCTGGGGACTCTGGGCAGGCATGGGAATCCTTGAAGGCATGAAATCGGGGGAGCCGCCTGAAAGAGCGGCCGGCATGGCCGTCGCGGGGATACCCAACGAAGGCGAGGGGTTGAAGTATACATACATCCTTGAATGTATGTATAGTCAGACGGACACAAGTCCCCATCTTCACGTGGGGACATTCGACAGGAGACATGACATGGTTCGCCGCACCAAAGCCGATGCCGAGGCCACACGCCACAGCCTGCTTGACGCAGCCGAGCGCCTGTTTCAGGAGCGCGGCGTTTCACGCACCTCGCTCAACGACATTGCCGTGGCCGCCGGCACCACCCGAGGCGCCATCTACTGGCACTTCAAGGACAAAGCCGATCTATTCAACGCGATGATGGAACGCGTCACTTTGCCTCTGGAAGAAACCCTGGCAGGCATAGGGAAAAAGGCCTCCGCCCTCGACAACCCGCTGCAGCCGCTGCGCGACGCCATTGCGCACGCGCTGCACAAGGCCGCCACCGACGAGCAGACGCGGCGCGTGTTCGAGATCGCGACCCTGCAAGTGGAATACAACGACGAAATGCACGCGGTGCGCGCGCGTCACCTTCAGGGTCGCAACGAGTGCGTGCAGCAGACCGCCAAAGTGTTGCGCTCGGCGGCAGACCACCAGGGCATGACGCTTGCCGTCCCGGTGCAGTGCGCGGCGCTGGGGCTGCACGTGATGATTGACGGCCTGATCCAGAACTGGTTGCTCGACACCCAGGCGTTCGACCTCCGGCGTTGCGGCCGGCAGGTGGTCGACACCTATCTGAACGGCCTGGGCTTCAGTCAGCCGGGCGCCCGGGCACCGCGTCGTCCGGCGCAGGCGCCCGCGACGGCAGTTTCAGATGCAGCGCTGCCTGCGCCAGCAGGTTCGCCGACACGGGTGCGGTCACAAACAGAAACAGCGTGATCAGCAACTCGGCAATGCCCGGGCGACCGTGTCCCACGGACACCAGCATCGACGCGATCAGCACACCGCCCACCCCCAGCGTGGACGCCTTGGTGGGCGCGTGCAGGCGCATGTAGAAGTCGGGCAGCCGCACCAGGCCAATGGCGCCCACCAGCAGAAAGAACGCCGCGATCACGATCACCGCGGCAGCGGTCCATTCGATGAAGGGATTCATTCTCACTGCTCCTTCATTCCACCACGTCACCGCGGCTGAGGTAACGCGCCAGACCCACCGTGGAAGCAAAACCCAGCATCGCCACCAGCAGCGCGCCCTCGAACAGCAGCGCTGTGTTCCAGCGGATGCCCAGCAGCACGATCAGCGCCACGGCATTCATGTAGAGCGTGTCCAGCGCGAGCACGCGATCGGTGGGCGTCGGGCCACGCAGCAGGCGCACCGCACACAAGAGCACGGCCAGCGTCACCGCGGCGATACCGATGTTCAGCGCCATGTCGAGCACATTCATGTGGGGCTCCCGGGTTCGAGGTGGAAGGCGCGCAGCAGCGGCGCCTCATAGCGTTGTTTCATGTCAGCGGCCATGGCGGCCGGGTCGTCACAATTGAGCGCGTGCACCAGGATCACGCCCCGCTCTTCATCGATCACGGCCGACACGGTGCCCGGCGTGGTGGTGATGATGCTGGCAAACAGGGCGTTCACCCGGTGGTGCTTGCTGGCCAGCGGCACCGGGATCCAGCCCGGCTGCATGCGGTCCAAGGGCCCGAGCACCAGCTTGGCGACCACGATGTTGGACACCACGATGTCCCACAGCACCACGGCCATGAGGCGCAAGGCGGTGGGCCAATGCAGCACGCTGGCCTGCGTCAGAAAGGGCCGCAGCAGGCGCGGAATGATCAGTCCGATCAGCACCGCCGAGAGCAGATGCACCGGCTCCACGCTGTGCGAAAGCGCCAGCCAGCTCGCCGCCAGCAGCACCGACAGCACGGGATGCGCAAACCATCCGCTGGCGGGGTAGCGCTTGGTGCTCTTGTTGACCGTGGGCGTGATCGGGCTCATGGCAGGACCTTCGCGGGAGCCGCCTCGACGGCGGGAGTGGCGTCAGCTGGCGCAGCGCGCGAACCGTCATAGGGGCGTGTCGTGTTCGCCTTGGTACCGCCTTGTGAGCCGAGAACGGCGTCGGCGTAGGCAGCGGTGTCCGCCAGCTGCACGGCCGCGGCGTCGGTGTAGCGCTTGACCGGCGAGGCCATCACGGCCAGTGCCACCGTGATCGCCATGAAGGCCCAGGCCCCCGACATCAGCTTGGCGCTGGCGCCCGACGCCACCTCGACGGCGCCCACGTCCGGTTGCACGTGCCAGAACACGATCACCCCGGCGCGCGCCAGACCCACGATGGTGAAGAAGCCCACCAGCAGCACCACGCTCCACACCCAGGCCTGCGCAGCGAGCCCCGAAGCGCTCTGCAGGATCATGAGCTTGCCCAGAAAACCCGGCAGCGGCGGCAGTCCGGCCGCCGACGCGGCCCCGAACAGCATCATCATGCCCAGCAGCACCGGCTCGCGCAGGGCCACCGCCGGGCGCAGCTTGTCGCCCGCCTCGCCGCGTTGCGCGGCCATGAGCTCCACCAGCAGGAACAGGCCCGCGATCACGATGGTGCTGTGCAGCGTGTAGTACAGCGCGGCCGACAGCGTCTCGGGCGTGAACAGACCCACACCGGCCAAGATCGTGCCCACCGAAGACACGGTGAGGTAGGCCACCATGCGGCTCATGCTGTGCGCGGCCAGCGCACCGAGCGCACCCAGCACGCTGGTGGTCAGCGCCAACGGCAGCAGCCAGGCCTGTGCCGCCAGACTGGCCTCGCCCGCCTCGACGCCGAAGATGCCCCAGTGGGTGCGGATGATGCTGTAGACCCCCACCTTGGTCATGATGGCAAACAGCGCCGCCACCGGCGCGCTCGCCGAGGCGTAGGTACCAGGCAGCCAGAAATACAGCGGCACCAGCGCGGCCTTGAGGCCAAACACCACCAGCAGGATCAACGCCGCGGCGCGCGCGATCAGGGCCGAGTCGCCCGTGAGCTGCGCCACGCGCAAGGCCAGATCGGCCATGTTCAGCGTGCCGGTAACGGCATAGATCATCGCCAGCCCGATCAGGAACAGGCCCGAGCCCGCCAGGTTGAGCACCACGTAATGGATGCCCATGCGCGCGCGCTCGCGGCCCTGCCCGTGCAGCAGCAGCACGTAGGACGCGATCAGCAGCACCTCGAAGAACACGAACAGGTTGAACAGGTCACCGGTCAGGAAGGCACCACACAGCCCCATGAGCTGGAACTGGAAGATGGCGTGAAAGTGGCGACCACGCTGGTCCCAGCCGCCCGTGGCGTACCAGAGCACGGGCGCCGCCACCAGATAGGTCAGCAGCACCATCAAGGCCGAGAGCCGGTCGAGCACCAACACGATGCCAAAGGGCGCCGGCCACTCGCCGAGCTGGTAGACCACCAGCTCGCCGTTGCCAGCGCGCCAGACCAGGCCGGCGGCCATCACCGAGCCGAGCAGCACCGAAGCCAGACTAAGCCGGCGGCGCCAGCGCACGCGCGCGCCGTCGTGCCCGCCGCCCTGCCCCGACATGCCACCAAAGTCACCCAGCAACAACAGCCCCATCGCGGTGAACGAAGGCAGCAGCACCGACAGCACTGGCGCATGCTGCAGCCAGAAAGCGAAGATTGATGCAGCCATCAGTTGCGCTCCCCGTGGCGGACCGTGGGCGCGGCCGGCGATCGACCGGGCGCACGGCCGGGTTCGTGGCCGTCCACATGGTCGCTGCCGCTTTCATGGCGGTTGCGCAGCGCCAGCTCGATCACGAAACCCGTGGTCGCAAAGCCGATCACGATGGCCGTGAGCACCAGCGCCTGCGGCAGCGGGTCGGCCACAGGGCCCTCGCCCACCAGGATGGGCTGGGCGTTGGACCACAGGCGCCCCATCACGAAGATGAACACGTTGACCGCGTAGCCGAACAGCGACAGGCCCAGCACCACCGGGAAGCTGCGCCCGCGCAGCATCAGGTAGATGCCGCAGGCGGTGACGAAACCGATGCCCGTGGCCAGCAGGAATTCCATGCTCATCATGATTGGCCTCCGGCCGTTGCGGTGAGGGTGGAGGACGGCTCGCCTTCACGGCTCACCGATCCCAGCACCGAGATGGTCAGCAGGGTCGAACCCACCACCGTGAGGTAGACACCGAGGTCGAACAGCGCGGCCGAGGCCAGCGGCAGTTCACCCAGCAGCGGCACATGCGGGTGCCCGTGCGCGCTGGTCATGAACGGCCGGCTCCAGAAGAAGGCGCCCGCACCGGTCAGGCCGGCAATCGACAGGCCGGCGCCGATCCAGCGCACGAAGCGGCGTCCGGACTGTGCGCGCAGCATGGCTTCGGCGTTCGCCTGGCCCAGCGCCATGAACTGCAGCACCAGCGCAACCGCCGTGATCAGGCCGGCAATGAAGCCGCCGCCCGGCAGGTTGTGGCCGCGCATGAAGATGTAGAGCGTGAACACCAGCGCGAGCGGCAGCACGACCGAAGCCGCCACGCGCAGCAGCAGCGGCTGGGCCGCAAAGGTCCAGGGCAGCCCTTGCGGGTCGGTCAGGGGCCGGCGCGTGCGCATGCCGTCCATCAGCGCGAGCACGCCGATGGCCGCGATGCCCAGCACCGTGATCTCGCCGAAGGTGTCGTAGCCGCGGAAGTCAACCAGGATCACGTTGACCACGTTGGTGCCACCGCCCACCGGCAGCGATTTCTCCAGGAAGTACCAGGAGATGGAGTCGTGGTTGCGCGTGAGCAGCACCCAAGCCACCCAGGCCACGCCCGCGCCACCCGCGAGCGCCATCACGCCATCGCGCGTGCGGCGCAGCGCCGTCGATTCGCGCGGTGAGTACTGCGGCAGCAGCGCCAGACCCATCAGCAGCAGCACGGTGGACACCACCTCGACCGATAACTGTGTCAGCGCCAGATCAGGCGCCGACAGGCTCACAAAGGTCAACGACGTGACCAGCCCGACCACCCCCACCAGCACCACCGACTGGAAGCGCTGTCGGTGCGTGAACACCAGCGCCAGGCAGGTCGCGGCCAGCAGCAGCCACACCGCGATGGCCAGCGGCGATGCGGGCAACAGCTCGCGCGAACCCGCGCCAATGCCCTGCCCGACCAGTTGCGACGACGCCACCACCACCGCTGCGCCCATCAGCCAGACCAGGTAAAGCTGCAGCGAACCGGTTTCCAAACGGATGGAGATGCGCCCGGCGAGCGCGAACAGGCCGTCGATCAGGCCCTCGAAGATCTGCCGCCCGGTGGCCGGGCCGAACCAGGTCTCGGATTCGATGCGGTGCATGCGCTTGCCACTCGCCAGCAGGAAGTACAGGCCGGCGCCCGCGGCCAGCGCGATCGCGCTCATGAGCAGCGGCAGGTTGAAGCCGTGCCAGATCGCCAGGTGGTAGTCGGGCAGCGGCTGACCCGCCAGCGCCGTGGCCGCCACATGCACCAGCGGCCCGAAGGTGATGGCGGGCAACAGGCCCACGACGATGCACATCGTCACCAGCAGCATGGCCGGCAGCTTCATGCCCAATGGCGGCTCGTGCGGGTGCGTGTTCGGCACGTCACCCAGCTCGCCATTGAAATACGTGTCGTGCACAAATCGCAGCGAGTAGGCCACGCTGAACACGCCCGCCAGCGTCACCAGCGCAGGCACCACCCAGCCCCACAGGCCCGAGGTGCCCACCACCGCCTCGGTGAAAAACATCTCCTTGGACAGGAAACCGTTGGTCAGCGGCACGCCCGCCATCGACGCGGCCGCCACCATGGACAGCGTGGCCGTCCAGGGCATGAACTTCCAGAGGCCCCCGAGCTGCCGCATGTCACGCGAATGCGTCTCGTGGTCCACGATGCCGGCGATCATGAACAGCGAGGCCTTGAACGTGGCGTGGTTGAGCACGTGGAACACCGCGGCCACGGCGGCCAGCGGCGAACCCAGCCCGACCAGGAAAACGATCAGGCCCAGGTGGCTCACGGTGGAATACGCGAGCAGGCCCTTGAGGTCGTGCTTGAAGAGCGCGATGAACGCGGCGAACAGCACCGTCGCCAGACCGGTCGCGGTCACGATCACCTCGAACCAGCCCGACCCGGCCAGCACCGGGTACATGCGCATCAGCAGGAACACGCCGGCCTTCACCATGGTGGCCGAGTGCAGGTAGGCCGACACCGGCGTGGGCGCGGCCATGGCGTCGGGCAGCCAGAAGTGGAACGGGAACTGCGCGCTCTTGGTGAAGGCGCCGAGCAGGATCAGCAGCAGCGCCGGCACAAACAGCGGATCGGCCTGGATCATGGCCACGCTCCCCAGCATCTCGCTGAGTTCGTAGGTGCCCGCGATCTGCCCCAGCAGCACGAAGCCGCCCAGCATGGCCAGACCGCCTCCCCCGGTCACGGCCAGCGCCTGGCGCGCGCCGGCCCGTGCATCGGCCCTGTGGCTCCAGAAGCCGATCAGCAGGAAAGACGACAGGCTGGTGAGCTCCCAGAACACCACCAGCAGCAGCAGGTTGTCTGACAGCGCCACGCCCAGCATGGCCGCCATGAACAGCATCATCTCGCTGTAGAACTTGCCGGGTGAGTCCTTCGGGCTGAGGTAGAAGTGCGCGTAGAGCACGATCAGCAGGCCGATGAACAGGATCAGGCCCGCGAACAGCAGCGACAGGCCATCGAGCCGGAACGTCAGGGCCAGCCCGATCTCGGGCACCCAGGCCCAGACGTTACGCACGGTCTCGCCCGCCATCACGGCCGGCGCATGGCTCAGCAGCAAGGCCAGGCTGGCGGCCGTGACCGCACCGGCGGCACACGCGGTCAACAGACGGGATTTCGACCCCAGCCAGAACGTGGCTGCGGTGCCCAGCAAAAGCGGCAGCAGGACGATCAATAACAGCACGGCTCTTCTTTCAAGTAGGTTTGCGATTCTAGAAGGCTCGCGCGCCCTACCGCCCCGAAGGCCACCGTCCGCGCTTTGCGGGAGCGCGAACTCAGTGCCGCTCGGGGCCACCCAGGGTCGGGCGCAAGGTCCAGGCCAGGCGCGAACCCAGCCCCACCACCGCACCCACCGCCCAGAACACACCGGCCACGCCCACCACCACTCCGGCCGATACGAACAGCAGCGGCATCACCACGCTGGAGCCGTTGATGGCCATGGCCCGCAGGCCAAGCGCCTCGCCATGGCGGTGCGTCGGCGTGATCTGGTGCAGCGTGCTCATGATCATGGGCTGCACCGACCCCAGCGCGAGCCCCAGCCCGATGGACAAGGCGCCCATGGCCCAGGCCGCGTGAACCAGCGGGTACACCGAGAACAGCAGTGCGGTGATGACCATGGCCGAGCCGATCACCACCGACTCGCGCAGGTGCGCCGCCAGCCAGGGCATGGCCAGCCGGATCGCCGTGGCCGCCAGCGCGAACGCGCCCAGGATGGACCCGATCACCGTGGCGCTGAGATCGCGTTCGTGGCCGATCACCGGCACCAGGAAGGTGTGCACGTCCCAGCACGAGGACAGCATCCAGTTGATCAGCATGAGGCGCCGGAAGGTGGTTTCGCGCAGCAGGTTCCACGACGATCCGCTGGTGTTGCGCAGCGCCGGTGCCACCGGCTCGTGTTCCACCGCGCTGCGCACCCAGAACCAGGCCAGCGAGGGCAGCAGGGCCAGCAGCAGGTAGGCCGCGCGGAAACCCCAGGCATCGATCATCAACCCGGCCGCGAACGGCCCGAGGAAGTTGGAGATGGACGGCCCGATCGCCATCCAGCTGAACACCTGCTTGAGCTCGGTGGGGTTGGAGGCCAGACGCCCCACGTGGCGCTGCAGCGCGATCATGGCCAGGCCCGTGGCCGCGCCACACGCCAGCGCCGTCAGGCACAACACGGGAAAAACCGGAAAGGCCACCGCAGCCGCCGCGCCCAGCGTGGCCGTGCCGATGGACAGGGCAAACGGCTTCTTGAGCCCACGCCGGTCGGCGTAGCGACCCGCGGGTAGCGCCAGGAACACCTGAGCCAGCGCAAACAGCGCCAGCAACATGCCCACCGCCGCGGGGCTGTAGCCCTCGCGCAGCGCCATCAGCGGCGCGGCCATGCGAAAGCCGGTCATGCATGCGTGCAGGCTGACCTGCGCCGCGATCAGGCGCGCGAGCCCGGCGCGCAGGCGGGTGCTCAAACCTCCCCGCGGTCGTTGGGATCGAGCGGCAGCAGCGCGGCGGCCTGCTCCTGCGGCAACGCCTCCACCGTCTTGAGCGCCCGGCTCATGGCGCGGCTGCGCGTCTCGGCGCTGTCCAGCGTGTTGAGCACGGTCTGCGTCTGGGCCTTGACCTTGGACAACACGTCGCCAAACTTGCCGAACTCGGTCTTGACCGCGCCCAGCACCTGCCAGACCTCGCTGCTGCGCTTCTCCAGCGCCAGCGTGCGAAAGCCCATCTGCAGCGAATTGAGCATGGCCATCAGCGTGGTCGGCCCGGCCAGCGTGACGCGGTACTCGCGCTGCAAGACTTCCATCAGCCCCGGGCGGCGCAGCACCTCGGCGTAGAGCCCTTCGGTGGGCAGGAACAGGATGGCGAAGTCGGTCGTGTGCGGTGGCTCCAGGTACTTGTCGGCCATGCTTTTGGCTTCGAGCTTGATGCGCTGCTCCAGCCCACGCGCGGCCAGTTCGGCGCCCTCCACGTCGGCACGCTGCTGCGCATCGAGCAGGCGCTCGTAGTCTTCGTTCGGGAACTTGGCGTCGATCGGCAGCCAGCACGGCGCGCCATCGTCACCGCGGCCTGGCAGCTTGATCGCGAAGTCCACCACGTTGCGGCTGCCCGGGCGTGTGGCCACCTGTGTCGCGTACTGGTCGGGCGCAAAAACCTGCTCCAGCAAGGCACCAAGCTGCGCTTCGCCGAACATGCCGCGGGTCTTCACGTTGGTCAGCAGGTGCTTCAGGTCGCCCACACCCTGCGCCAGCGTCTGCATCTCGCCCAGGCCCTTGTGCACCTGCTCCAGCCGGTCGGCCACCTGCTTGAAGCTCTCGCCCAGGCGCGCCTGCAGCGTGCTCTGCAGTTTTTCATCGACGGTCGCGCGCATCTCGTCGAGTTTGGCGGCGTTGGTCTGCTGCAGCTGGGCCAGCTGGCTTTCCAGCGTGGCACGCACCTCGCTCAGACGCTGCTGGTTGCTTTCCATCATGGCCTTGAGCTGCTGGGTGATGGTGTCGCCCAGCGTGCCACGCAGCTGCATCAGCTGCTGCGCAAAGGCGTCGATCTGTGCATTCTGCGTGCGCGTGGCCTCGGCCGCCTGCTGACCCATGCCCAGGCTGATGGCCTGCAGCTGATGCGTCAGCGTATCGCCCAGGGTGCCACGCAGTTGCAGCAGCTGCTGGGCGAACGCGTCAAGCTGGGTGTTCTGCGTGCGTGTGGCTTCAGCGTCCTGTCGCGTGAGCGTTTCCTGGAAGGTGGCCAGGGTCTGCTGGATCTCCTGCCGGCCACCGCGGGCGTTGTCGGTGATCTCGCGGCGCAGCTCGCTCTCCACACGCTCGATGCGTTGCGTGGCCTGCTGGCCCTGGCTTTGCAGCGCGGCCAGCACCTGCTGGCGCTGGGCCGCTTCTTCAGCGTTGGCGGGTGGGCGGCGCTGCAGCAGCCACAGCAGGAGCAAGGCGTTCACCACGCCCAGGGCGAGCATGGTCCAGTTGAGCAAGTCGTCGTTCATGCCCGCATCGTACCGTCCCTCAGACGAAGAACAGCCAGGTCATCACGGCGAACAATGGCACCAGGATGCCCACCGACCAGACCATGTAGCCGAAGAAACTCGGCATCTTCACACCACGGTCTTCCGCGATGGCTTTGACCATCAGGTTGGGCGCATTGCCGATGTAACTGTTGGCGCCCATGAACACCGCGCCTGTCGAGATCGCCACCAGCGTGGGCGCCAGCGTGGTCATGAGCACGGCCGGATCCCCGCCCGCGGTGTTGAAGAACACCAGGTAGGTTGGCGCGTTGTCCAGAAAGGAGCTGAGCACGCCCGTGGCCCAGAAATACATGGCCGGGTTGGGCGAGCCGTCGGGGTTGGTGACCGCCTTGACGATGGCGCCAAAGGGGCCGTCCACACCGGCCTTGAGCATGGCGATCACCGGGATGATGGTCAGGAAAATGCCAGCGAACAACTTGGCCACTTCCTGCATCGGGCCCCAGGCGAACTGGTTGTCGGCGTGCACACCCGAGGGGGTGAGCTGCAGCGAAGCCACCGTGATGATGATCAGCCCGATGTCGCGCACGATGCCGGGCAACCCCACTTCGGTGCCGGCGATGTTGAACACCACGCCCGACTTCCACAGCCCGCTCAGCAGCACCAGCCCCACCACCCCCAGCAGCAACAGGAAGTTGATGCCGCCGTCGAAGCCGAACTGTTGGTCGTCGGGCGTCGGATCCTGTGGCTGGACCTCGTCCCTGCGGTGGTAGAACCACCGGTCCAGCGCGTAGAAGATGGCCAGCAGCGCCACCAGCAGGAAAGCCGTCTCCGGCAGGATGTTCATCAAGGTCCAGGAAAAGTCCACGCCCTTGAGGAAGCCCAGGAACAGCGGTGGATCGCCCAGCGGCGTGAGTGAGCCGCCCGCATTGGAGACGATGAATATGAAGAACACCACCACATGCACCACGTGCCTGCGGTTGTCGTTCGCGCGGATCAGCGGGCGGATCAGCAGCATGGAGGCCCCCGTGGTACCCATGAGGCTGGCCAGCACCGCGCCCACCGCCAGGATGCCCGTGTTCAGCCCCGGGCTGCCGTGCAGGTTGCCGCGGATGTAGATGCCGCCAGCCACGGTGAACAGCGCCGTGAGCAGGATGATGAACGGGATGTATTCGGCCAGCAGCGCGTGCACGATGCTCGCGCCCGCCACGCCCGGTCCGAACCCGATGGCAAATGGGATCAGGAAGGCCAGCGCCCATGCGGCCGACACTTTGCCGAAGTGGTGGTGCCAGAAAAACGGCGCCACCAGCGGCATGATGGCGATCGACAGCAGGATGCCCGCAAAGGGCACGCTCCAGAGCACGGACAGCTGCGCGCCGTCCATGTCGGCGGCCCGCGCCAGTACGGGCAAGAGGCCGGCGACCAGAACGACCAGGCGGGGGGAAAGGGTCTTCATGGACGTGTCTCCTGGAGCGGCTCGGTTTGGCCGCCTGTTTCGTGTACGGCCCCGGCTCGCTGGGCCACGCCATGCGCGGCATGCAAAAACAAGGCCCACGATTATTCCAGCAACGTGCTGAAAGCCCGCTGACAACCGGCCCGCACCCTGTCGATAGAATGACCCGATCCTTTTTCTGGAGCCCTCCATGAGCGTTTACGACAAGCTTTCCCAACTCGGCATCGAACTGCCGCCCGTGGCCATCCCCGCCGCCGCCTACGTGCCCTTCGTGCAGACCGGCAATCTCATCTTCCTGAGCGGTCACATTGCCAAGAAAGACGGCAAACCCTGGGTCGGCCAGCTCGGCCTGACCACCACCACCGAAGAAGGCAAGCTCGCCGCCCGCGCCATCGCCATCGACCTCATGGGCACACTCGCCGCCGCCTGCCTGGCTGTCGGCAAGACGCTGGACGACGTGAAGCGCATCGTCAAAGTGATGAGCCTGGTCAACAGCACCGGCACCTTCACCGAGCAGCACCTGGTCACCAATGGCTGCAGCGAACTGCTGGGCGAAGTCTTCGGTCCGCAAGCCGGCGCCCACGCCCGCAGTGCGTTTGGCGTGGCGCAGATTCCGATGGGTGCCTGTGTGGAGATCGAGCTGATCGCCGAACTGGGGTAGACCTCAGATCCGCCACCATCCCCGCTCCAGCGCAGAACCGAAACGGGCCCGCCAGAGCCGTCGCCCCGATGGGCAAAAAAAAAGAGGCTCCCGAAGGAGCCTCTTTTTTTGGAGCATCGGCCCGAAGGCCGCTCACGCCGGGATCAATCAGACCTTGGAGGCCTTCTTGGCCAGGTCGGTGGCCTGCTTGGAAGCAACGGCAAAGTTGGCCTGGGCGGTTGCAGAAGCTTTCTTGATCGTGGCCTGGGCCGACTCAACAGCTTTCTGGCTCTGGCTCAAAGCGCTCTGGAAAGCAGCCACGGCGGCTTCGGAACCGGCCGGTGCGTTCTTGACCAACTGGTCCACGGAAGCGCCAAGCGCTTTTTGGGCTTCGGCCACCTTGGCTTCGAACTGCTTGGCGAAATCTTCGCTGCCTTCGGTTGCGATGCTTTGCACGTGCTGGAAGTAGGCGGTCGACTTTTCAGCCAGGGGCTGGAAGAAGGCGGCTTGCAGGCTCATGAATTCCTGGGGCGTCTTCACGGACATGACGGCCTTGGCGTGATTGAAGGACTCGCCCAGGGCGGCTTTGGAAGCAGCCATGTTGAGTTCGACCAGCTTTTCCACGCCGGCGTATGCCTTCTTGGCGGCGCCTTCGAAGGCGTCCATGTTGGCTTTGTTGGCGGCGATGATCTGTTCAGCGGGGTTGTTCATTTCGGGTTCCTTGAAGTGGAGGGTTGAAGGAGCCGCTCTTGGACATGCCCCGGATCACCGAGTTATGTTGCAGTGCAGCATGAACGCAATTCTACGGGTAATCCCGAAGATGGCAAGCGTTTTTGCTGCAGCGCAGCAAAATTAGAGGTGAACCCCAAACCAGGGGTGCCCAACACCAGTGCTCAGAACCAGGTCGTGACCGCGTCCACCACGCGGTAGGCGTCGTCCACCACCGGCATCCAGCGCCATTTGTCAAACGTGGTGCAGGGGTGCGAAATGCCGGAGGCCACGGTTTCGCCGAGCACGGGCCATTCTTCCTCTGGGGCCGAGGCGTCGTAGCGCAGGTAGGCATGCTGGTCATTCAGGGCGTCGATGCGCCAGTGGGCGGGCACGCCGCGAGGCGCGCCGCCCTGCCCGTCCGAACGCCAGATCGGCAAGGGCAGATCGAGGTCGTGGGACACGTCGCGCCGACCCATGCTGAGCAGGGCCAGGCCGGGCTCGGGGCAGCTCTGCACACAGGCCAGCACCTCCAGCGCGGGCTTCAGGGTCTCCCGCAGGTTCAGGCGCTCGGCAACACAGCAGAGGTAACGGGTGTAGCGCTGGTGGTCGTGTGTGAGGTAGCAGCCCGAACGCAGCACGCCACGCACCGGCTGGCCCAGGTCGGGTGTGAGCCGCTCGGCCACCAGATCGAAGATGGCGGAGCCACCGGCGCTGAGGATGATTTCTTCATGGGCGAACCAGCCCTGCGCGATGGCTTCGCGGGCGACGGCGTCCACCCGGTCCATCAAGTCGCGCACAGTGGCGCGGTCCTGGGTGTGGTCGCAGGTCGCGGTGGTGCCTTCGTAGCACTCGATGCCGGCGAGTCGGAGCACCGGGCTGGCAGCGATGCGCCGGGAGATCTGCCGCGCCTCGTCCGCGGTGCGGCAGCCGGTGCGCTGGCCAGCGATGCCCAGCTCCAGCAGCACCTCGAACCGGCCCTGGAAACCACGCGCCATGGCCCAGGCTTCGATGGCGTCCACCTGCCCGGTGGCGTCCACGAGGAACATCGAACGCAGCGCAGGCTGCTCGGCGTGCAGCAGCGCCAGCGCGTCCAGCTCCGCGCGCTGGATCACCTGGTTCGCGATCAGCAGCACCTGCACACCGTGCCGCGCGCCCACCGCCGCCTGGAACACGGTGGCGAAGCTGATGCCCCAGGCGCCCGCGTCCAGCTGCATCTGCCAGAGTTCGGGTGACATGCTGGTCTTGCCGTGCGGCGCGAGGTACAGGCCGCGCTGCGCGCAGAAGTCGCGCATCCAGTGCAGGTTGTGCTGCAAGGCGCTCTGTTTGATCACCGCCAGCGGAAGGGCCAGGTCACCGCGCAGCAACTGCCAGTCCTGTTGGGCGATCTGTTCGCGCGGGATCGGCTCCTGGCCGGTGGGGAAACCTTTGAGGTGGGGACCGAAGGGGCGCTGGCTGTGCATGGTGGAAGCTTTCATCTGAGCGGCCGTTCGGCGAGGACAAGTCAGCGCTTGTTCTTGCGCGCCTGAGCGCGCCGCACCTGACGGCTTTGCGAGGCCTGAGCGGTGGCCTCGTCGCGGGCCTGGCGGCGCTTTCTCAACACCGCCGCGATCACCCGGGCGATGCCGAAGGCGATGGCGAAGCTGACCGCCGCCACAACCACCCCGGAATCGCTGAGGTCCATCACTCCACCCGTGTGACGCGGCTGGGCTTGAAGCCCAGATCGGCCGCCTTGCCCTTGCGGGCGCGGGCAGCACGGGCGTTGTTGAGGCTGCGGATCTCCAGCGTTTCGTCGCGATCCTTGCCGCCGCGGCCAATGCCTTCGATCTTCACGCTGCGGGTGTAGGCCGCTGCGCCGGCGAGCGTGTCCTTGGCTTCGAGGTCGATCAACATGAGCCCGCGACCGCCCTTTTCCATGGCCTTGAGTTCGGCGATTTCAAAGGTGAGGATGCGGCCACCGGTGGAGGCGCAGGCCACGTGCGTCGCCGGCAGCAGCGGCTGACTGCCCGAGGTGTTGGCCACGTGCGAAGGCGCGCAGATGGTCTCGCCCTCCCCTACGCTGATGAAGGCTTTGCCGGCTCGCTGGCGCGACACCAGGTTTTCCACCGTCGCCAGGAAGCCGTAGCCACCGGTGCCGCTGAGCAGCAGCGTGGCACTGGCCGGGCCGGCGAAGTAGTGCAGCGGTTGTGTGCCGCTTTCGAGTTCGATCAGCGTGGTGATGGGCTGGCCGTCGCCCCGTGCGCCGGGCAGGCTGGCCACCGGCACCGAGTACACGCGGCCATTGCTGCCGAAGACGATGAGCAGATCCACCGTGCGGCACTCAAAGGTGCCGTACAGGCCATCGCCCGCCTTGAACGCGAAGCTGCCGGCCTCGTGACCGTGGCCGGTGCGCGCACGCACCCAGCCTTTGCTGGAGATGACGACCGTGACCGGCTCGTCCACCACCTTGATTTCGGCCACGGCCTTTTTCTCGGCCTGGATCAGCGTGCGGCGCGGGTCGGCAAAGGTCTTGGCGTCGGCCTCGATCTCTTTGATCATCAGTCGCTTGAGACTCGCCGGATTCCCCAGGATGTCTTCCAGCTTGCCCTGCTCTTCGCGCAGCTCTTTCAGCTCCTGTTCGATCTTGATGGCTTCAAGACGCGCGAGTTGACGCAGACGGATTTCGAGGATGTCTTCTGCCTGGCGGTCGCTGAGCTTGAAGGCGGCGATCAGCGCGGGTTTGGGCTCGTCGCTGTGGCGGA
>Ga0209416_1000047_pt1 | contig 145751 bp, 136 predicted proteins | sample RifGroF1_FD_184001 | JGI IMG/M metagenome (GOLD analysis project Ga0209416, IMG submission 184001) | Groundwater microbial communities from Rifle, Colorado, USA - Groundwater F1 (SPAdes) (version 2) | ecosystem: Environmental > Aquatic > Deep subsurface > Groundwater | place: Rifle, Colorado... | reverse complement strand
TGCTGCAACAACCGTTCCAAAGTTTAGAGCAGCAAAAGCTCTTAAGGACGCTGTTAAGTAAAAGATTAATATCTTTTATCTCAACTTCGCTCAGACGTCATGAATGAGAATACTCATTCATACGATCCTCGCTTGTTGTGAAAATATTTAAATTGTTTACACAATTTTTTATATAAAGAAAAAACCACTCGATTCTATCTAGAGTGGTTTTTCTATTTGTGAATATAAAATAAGTATTGTAAATAAAAAGATTTTAATAATAGCTCTTCTCATCGGGTCCGCATAATTTCTTGCTAGAAATTTGCTCATTGCTCGGTCCGTCGACCTCCGCCGGCCCCTCTGATAAGACTATTATAAAAATCTTTTTTACTATTCAATCAAAAGTAGCGCGAGCATTGAAAATACTCCAAGCATTATAATACAAAGCTGAATTATAGAATGTTTAATATTTTTTGTTTTATGAAGCTCTGGTATTAAGTCTGCAACAGCTATATATATAAAGCCTCCTGCAGCGATAGGAATGAACCATGACGCTACACCATCTACAATATTTCCGAAAATGAAAACGATTATCAAGCCTAGTATAGACGCAAGAGCAGAAAGAAAGTTGAGCCAGAGTGCTCTTTTCTTTGTATAACCTGCATGAATGAGCACGGCGAAGTCCCCTATCTCTTGAGGAATCTCGTGCAGAACAACTGCAATAGTTGTCGCAATTCCTACGTGAGGACTAACGAGGAAACTTGCTCCAATAATTGCTCCATCTATAAGATTATGAAATCCATCGGTAAATAAAACCAACTTCCCTACTGGATGTATGTGCTCTTCGTTCTTGTCTTCTCCGTGATGGTGCCAATGTATAAATTTCTCAATTATAAAGAAAAATAATATCCCAGCAATAATTAAAATACTAGATAAATTTGATCCTAGATTACTACTAAAAGCTTCAGGAATAATATGAATAAAGGCATCTCCAAGCAAGGCGCCTATCGCCAAGCTTATAAAAAAGTTAATATATTTTCTTAAAACTTCTTCTTTAAGAGAAAGTGAAAAAACGCCTACCAGTGATACAAGGCTTACAACAAGAACACTTATAAATGCATACAGATAATTTATTGTCATATGTTTATTATAACATAGCTGTCAATAGATTTTATTTTGTGCGGGATAAGGGAGTCTTCCTCTACGAGGACAGTATACCTTTTCGTTTCGGTTAACACCGAAAAACGAAAAGCTTTTCGCCTCCCTTACACAAGCCAAGCAGTTGGCTTGCTATCCCGCACAATATTAAAAACCACCCTAAAGGATGGTTTTTAATATTGTGCGGGATAAGGGAGTCGAACCCTTCACCACAGTTTGGAAAACTGTTATTTTACCGATAAACTAATCCCGCAAATGTTCTACTAATATACACTATTTATTATTTAAATTCAACACGATGAGTACGGAACCGCGAGTACACTTATCGACGATTACATCGTCAGGTACTTTTCGTTCTGTTTAACAACAGAGAACGAAAAGTCTTTCGCTTCCCGGACACGAGTGAAGCAGTTCACTCGTTCACCCCGACAAAATGAAAAAGCTCTCAAAAGAGAGATTTTTCATTTTGTCGGGGTGCCGGGAATCGAACCCGGCCCTTATGTTCCCAAAACATAGATACTACCGATATACTACACCCCGATATAACTTTCATATAGTAGCATATTTTAAGATAATTACAATTATTATTTATAAATAAATCTAAAGTATTATATTCTCCATCACTTTTACCCTCGCCTTCCTGTGTTCAATATCCAGATACACAACAAGTAAATCAAACTGCCACTCAATATGCCCCATCCTTTTACTAATAAGATACGTCTCTACTACCCTTCTTAATCTTTTAAGTTTCCAAGGGTGCATATTCTCTTCGGGTCTATTTGTTACTGTTTCACCTGAAACAATATCCAGACTTGAGACACTTTTAGACTTAACTTCTATAAAATATCTTTTGTCACCCTTCTCGGCAATTATATCTATCTCTCCCCATTTCTTTGTATAATTCCTCTCTAATATAGAAAATCCATGTTTCACGAGAAACGTGCAAGCGATTTCTTCTCCCAATTGCCCTATTTTCTGAGAATTTGATGTAAAATTCTTCATAAGTGTTTCACGTGGCACACTTTTCTGTCCTTAACAGACAAATCATGCCTTTAACCTAATGTATTTTATATTACACCCTTATTTAACAACACATAAATGTTAATGCTCACAACATGTCTCTCAAAATAATCTAGATAATTAATGTCTTTTATGAACAATGCACACATGGTTATCCACATATATATTAATTTTCAAGGATTTTTTCTGTGTATAAAGGACGTATAAAGGTCACTTTAGTGACCAACTCAACTATATAGTTTTCTTTTTGTGCGGCGTAGGAGAATCGGACTCCTGTCTCATCCTTGGCAAGGACGTGTTCTACCACTAAACCAACACCGCATTTTATTTTAATAATTTATTAAAATATTATTCGTTATTATAACAATTTTAATTATATATTGCAATTTATAAAATCACCTTTATTTATAATAATAATTTATTTATTTTCTATTTTGATAACCCTCAAATACATGTTATAATAAAATCGTTATTAATTAATTTATGCACCCGTAGTGAAACGGATATCATTCCTGCCTTCGAAGCAGATGTTCCAGGTTCGAGTCCTGGCGGGTGCACAAAGTGTGGGACACTTTGTGCAAGTCGGAAGCATACGATGCTGAGACGGGGTCGCGCAAAAATTCAGCAGAATTTTATGTGTGGCCACAAATAGTTTCATATGAAACAAGAAAATATACAAATAGATGAGTCAAAAATTCCTTCTTACGTTACACGTGTAACATCTACCCTTGAAAAGGCTGATTTCGAGGTTTTTCTTGTTGGTGGATGCGTAAGAGATCTGATTATTGATAGGATTCCAAAAGATTGGGATATCGCTACAAATGCTAAGCCAGAAGAAATAATCCCTTTATTCGACAAAACTATATATGAAAACAAATTTGGGACAGTTGGGGTTTGTGTACCTGTTGAAGAAGATAAGGGTAAAACTGTTGCAGATGTTACACATGAAACAGTTTTAAACGTTACACATGTAACAAATGACATAAAATATAACATTTTGGAGGTTACACCATATAGAACGGAGGCTAAATATAGTGATTTTAGACACCCAGATGAAGTATTATTCAGCAATAAGATAGAAGATGATTTACAAAGACGAGACTTCACAATCAACGCTTTGGCCTACAATATATCTAAAGGACAGATTATTGATTTATATAAAGGACAAGAAGACATAAAGGACAAAGTAATTCGTGCCGTAGGGGACCCAAACGATAGATTTCAAGAAGATGCACTTCGAATGCTTCGTGCAATAAGATTTGGAACTGAGCTCAATTTTGCTATTTCATACGACACCATGCAAGCCATATCTGATAATTCCAATCTTATTAAGAACATATCAATGGAAAGAATCCGTGACGAATTCTCTAAGATCATTATGTCAGAGAATCCAATGGCAGGAGTTGGATTGCTTCAAAAGCTTGGCTTACTTCAATACATTATCCCAGAATTGGAAGAGGGTATAGGCTGTGAACAAAAGGGGGCACATATATACGACGTATGGGAGCATCTACTTCATGCTCTTGAGCATGCCGGAGGCAAAAACTGGCCTTTAGAAATAAGACTTTCTGCCTTATTCCATGATATTGGAAAGCCTAGAACTAGACGATATGATGCAACAAAGAATGATGGAAAAGGAAAATACACCTTCTTTGGGCATGAAGTGGTGGGTTTTAGAATGACAAAAATGATAATGGAAAGACTTAAATACCCAAACAATATAACTGAAAAGGTTTTGAGTTTCACAAGGTACCACATGTTCTTCTCAGATACAGACAAGATAAAACTTTCTGCTGTTAGAAGAATAGTCCAAAATGTAGGAAGAGAGAATATTTGGGATCTTATGAAAGTCCGTGAATGTGACAGGGTAGGGATGAAAAAAGCAGAAGCTCCACATAGGCTTCGTAAATATCATGCAATGATAGAGGAAGTCCTCCACGACCCTATATCTGTCGGACAGCTAGCTATAGACGGTAAATATATGATAGGAACGTTGGGTGTGTTGCCAGGACCAAGAATGGGGTGGATTCTAAGTGCCTTGCTTGAAGAAGTTCTCGATGATCCAACAAAAAACACAGAAGAACACCTATCAGAGCTTGTAAAATCAATGGAAATGTTGGGAGATAATGAATTAAAGGCTCTTGGAGAGAGAGGCAAAGAAAAGAAAGATGAACTGGAAAGAGAAGAAGTCAAAAAGTTACACATGAAACACGGGGTATAATAAAAAGCGGGAGTGTGTGTGGCCCGCTTTTTAACAAATACTATCATAAAATCATAGAAACAAAATGAATTTTTAAAATTTAAAAAAATGTTCATTTAAATTTTGAGAAACTGTCAATGAAGACAAGGTCGAATCAATTCAATCATTTAAGTTGAATTAAAAAGTTCTATTACATTCTGAACCTTTTATATATTTATGTCAAGCATTATCGGGCAGTGGTCGGAACCCATCACATTTTTCAAAATTTCAGCTTTTTTAACCTTATTTTTAAGTATTTTACTTACAAATATATAATCTATCCGCCAGCCGACGTTCCTTGTCCTTGAGTTCGCGAAGTGACTCCACCAAGTATAGTGCCCGTTACCAGAAGTGAACATTCTAAAAGTATCCACAAACTCATCTTTCACAATATTATCTATTCCAGTCCGTTCTTCATCAGTGAAGCCCTTCTTTCCTTTGTTTGATTTCGGATTTGCTAGGTCATCTTCAGTGTGAGCCACATTTAAGTCTCCCATAAATATTACTGGTTTCTTTTTGTTCAATTCATTCATATACATTAGAAATGCCTTGTCCCACATTTCGTAACGAAGGGGAATACGCGAGAGGTCATCTTTAGCATTCGGAGTATAAACATTCACAATAAAAACATTCTTAAGTTCTATAGCAATAACTCGGCCTTCAGCATTTGCATTACCATATGAATCCTTTAATCCACCAAACTTTTGAGCAATTTGTTCTGGAATATCTAGGGCAACACTTATTGGTTTCTCTTTAGTAAAAATTGCTGTCCCGCTGTAACCCTTGCGATCTGCTGAATTCCAATATTCCTCATAGTCCTTCAAATCCACCTCGCTCTGGTGCTTCTCAGCCTTAGTTTCCTGAAGACAAATAACATCCGGCTTGTATTCATTGATAAACGGTACAAAAAGTCCCTTTTTATGAACGGCTCTTATCCCATTTACATTCCATGAAATTATTCTCATAAACTAATTATACAACTAAATCAAAATAGTTTATGTTGACTATAAATTTGGGGTGTTGTATAAATAAGGAAAACAAAATTCAATTTTCATTAAAAAATAGATATTATGAATGCCACTGTGGAATTACCAAAAAGTAAGGTCTTAGAAATTGCGTTGAGTAGTAAAAACTACACAAAAGCAATTGAGTACTTACAAAGAAACGATGTTGAGTTTATTGAGGCTCTTAATTTTATAAAAAGAGTTCAACTCCCAAAACTTTGGGAGAAGGTGATTGTCTCATTAAGAAAAAAATCAAAAATTTACATCTCTGGTAAAACTCCAGAAGAAAAAATCGAAATCGGAAGAACAATTCACATGAATTTCTTCTGGAAGATTATTGTAAATGAGCCAGATGTACAAGACTACTTACAAAATCTTTCTTTTGATGAGGTGATAGCCTTCCCTGAGAAGATGAATTATGTAGAGCTTTGGAAAACAATTTCATTAAATTCCGAAGTTATGAATGTTCTATCTCCTGTAGTTCCTGTTTAACAATCAAACACTCACAAATCAATAAATTATTGGTTTGTGAGTGTTTTTAATTACTATGAAATTTCTTGTGCACATCGCGAAGTTGTTTGTCTGTAATATGAGTATATATCTGGGTTGTGGCAATGTTGGCATGACCGAGCATCATTTGGACGGAGCGGATATCAGCCCCATTGGAAAGTAAGTCAGTCGCAAATGAGTGGCGGATAACGTGAGGAGTAACTTTCTTAGAAATCCCAGCTTTAATCGCATAGTATTTCACTATTCTTTCTATGGAACGAGGCGTTAATCTGTTTGTATTTGAGGTCGAACCTCTAGTGTCCCCGAGGTTCGACCTCTGGTTTCTTGAATACTGTATAAACATGGACTCATCTAAGTCTTTTCTATTCTTTAAATACTCTCGGATTGCATCTTTGGCAGAATTAGAGAGGAAAACCACTCGGACCTTTTCGCCCTTACCACGAATAGAGAATTCATCTTTTGATAAATCAAGATCTCTATTGAGTGAGCAAAGCTCAGACAGACGAAGACCTGTCGAAAAGAATAACTCAAGGATAGCCTTATCTCTAAACATCTTAAGTGAATTTTCTTGTGGCTTGCCCGCCTGAATATTTGAAAAATATTCGGTGGGAGCCTTAAGTAGCCTATTTAGTTCATCAACTGAAATAAGGTCAAGCGAACGCTCTTTTATCTTTGCAAGATCTATACGATCAGGGGGAAGAGAAGTAATACGACGCTTCATAAGATACTTCAGAAAAGTACGAAGAGCTATCAAATAATAGTTCTGGGTATTTTTCTTAAGTGTAGATGCAGATTGTCCACGAACCTTCACTCCAGGCTGACGATTTAGGAAAAGTCTGAATTCACGAATCTTGTCATCGGTAATCTCGTTGGGCTCACCAATTTTAGCAAACTCTAAAAAGCGAGTGATATAGTGATCATAGTTATTTACAGTCTTGAGACTGTTTCCTTTCTCTATTTCTACGTGTTCAAGAAATTCTCTTTTTAGTTGTTCAAGTTGTGAAGCCATATTATATATAGTATAGCATTATATTTAATGTCGTAAAATAAAAATAACACAAATGACGCCTTGCCCCCACACCCACTTTTTTATTGCTTTTAAATTGTGCCATCATTTTATCAATATATAGTATATTTTTAAGCATGGTCTATGTTACTTTTAAGATAAATCTACGAAAAGCACAATAATAAAGAAGTAGGTGTGGGGGCTTGCACTTTTTAGCTATTTGTGCTAATATACGCACACAATGTTAACAACAAAGAAAAAGCAAAATATTATAAAAAAGAATCAGCTTCATGATAAGGACACAGGTAGCCCTGAAGTTCAGATCGCTGTTTTGAGTAAAAGAATAGACGAATTGGCAGATCATCTTAAAATACACAAGAAAGACAACCATTCCCGTCGCGGACTTATCAAAATGGTAGCAGACCGCCGAACACACCTAAAATACCTAGAGAAAACAGACAAATCACGTCACGAAAAAGAAGTTAAAAAAATCAAAGCCTAACAAAATTCTCTGACTTCGGTCAGAGTTTTTTGTTATTAGTCAATAAAGTAGTATTATTATAGAGAGCTTCATATAAAATTTTTGTTACGCAAGATTATTAAAATTATTCACGCTTTACCCTAAAGGGCTCCGACGCGACTCATAATTTCAACAATCTTGCTTCACAAAAAAATGAAGCTGGTCGAAAATTTTAATAAAATAATTTTAATAAAAAATATAATGAGTATAATAAAACACAAAGAACAGAGGGTAGGGGTTTTTATAGACACTTCAAACCTATACCACTCAGCTAAAAATTTATATAAAAGAAAAGTAAACTTTGGAGCAATTTTAAAAGATGCAGTCGCAGGACGTAAACTCGTCCGTGCAGTTGCCTACGTTATCACAAGTGAAGGAGGTGAAGAGAAAAACTTTTTCGATGCTTTGACAAAACTAGGAATTGAAACTAAGACGAAAGAATTGCAAATATTTTCTGGTGGCGCCAAGAAGGGGGACTGGGATGTCGGTATCGCTGTCGACATTATGAAGATGGCACCGAAGCTTGATGCTGTGATACTAGTGGCAGGAGATGGAGACTTCATACCTCTAGTAGAGTACTTACAAAGTACATCTGGAGTTCAAGTCGAAGTCGTATCATTTGGGAAAAGTTCTTCCATGAAATTGAAAGAGCAAGCCGATGATTTCCTTGACCTTTCTGCTAATCCAAGAAAGTATCTGATATATTAAAATAAAAAATATTAGCAAAAATCCCTCTTTGTCAAAAGGAGGGATTTTTGCTATGCTTCTAATATTAATAGGTAATTTGCTAATCTCCGGACAATTAGAGTTGAAGCCATAAGTGAGTTAAATTATGGGTTTCAAAACTAGAGTCTGGAGACTAGCTCACAAAGATTATGCAAAGTAAAGAATACGAAGTAGAAATCGGTGGCAAGAAAGTTGTCGCAATGTTTTCTGATTTAGCAAACCAAGCTAACGGCTCGGTAATATTGAAAAGCGGGGGAACAGTCGTCATGGCGACAGCCGTCATTTCAAAAGATGGAAGTAAGAATTTAGGATTCTTCAATCTTACAGTTGAGTATTTAGAAAAGTTTTATGCTGCTGGGAAAATTCTCGGTGGTCAATACAATAAAAGGGAAGGTCGTCCAAGTGATCAAGCAATCCTAGCCGCTCGCATGATCGATCGTACTATCCGTCCACTCTTCGATCAACATATTAAAAATGCAGTTCAAGTGATAGTAACGGTCATCGCCGTCGGAGAAACTGATCCAAAAATTCTCGGTATCAACGCTACTTCGATCGCACTTCACATGTCCGATATTCCTTGGAATGGTCCTATAGGTGCAGTACAGGTAGGCAAAGAAAAAGGGCAAGGGGAAATAAAAGTAAACAACTACTTACCATCTGCCGATGAATCCGTCTACGATCTCGACTTACTTGTCTGTGGAAAAGACAAAACTATCAACATGATAGAAGCAATGGCTTACGAATTAGAAGAAGAAGAAATGGGAAAGTGTTTTGATCTTGCTTCAACTGAGATTACAAAGTGGGAAGACTTCCAGAAAAAACTTTATGCTGATTTTGGAAAAGAGAAACTTGTATTTTCAAAAATAGAAATTGAAAAAAGTACAATAGAAATCTTTGATGAAAAAGTAAGACCAATGCTTGAAGAAAAACTTTTCAGTAATGAAAGTAAGAAAGTTACAAGTGAAGCAGAAGTTATTTGGAAAAAAATTCTTGATGAAAAATATCCAAACGAAGATGAAGATGCGATCAAGAGTGCCTCCGAAGATTATCTTCACCACTACCTAGACGGCGCGTTTCACAAAATGGCTCTCTTGCAAGGAATTCGCGCAGACGGAAGAAGGGTAGATGAGGTACGTAAGCTTTATGCAAAAGCAGGTGGTATATCAGACGTGTTGCACGGTTCTGGAATATTTTATAGAGGAGAAACTCACGTTCTGTCAGTGCTTGCTCTCGGCGGACCAGAAGATATGCAGGCAATCCAAGGTATGGAATCAGAGTCGAAGAAACGTTTCATGCATCACTACAACTTCCCTCCGTACTCAGGCGGAGAGACAGGACGCGTCGGCGGAATCAACAGAAGAGAAATGGGCCACGGATTCCTCGCAGAGAAAGCTCTAACTCCTGTCATCCCAGAGAAAATAAATTTCCCCTACACTATTCGTGTCGTATCAGAATCCACTGCATCCAATGGATCTACTTCTCAAGCATCTATCTGTGCAGCAACTCTTGCCCTCATGGATGGAGGGGTGCCTATCAAGACTCCTGTTGCTGGAATTTCTGTCGGACTTATGGCAGATGAAAAAGATACAAATAAATTTGTACTACTAACAGATATTCAAGGACCAGAAGATCACTACGGTGATATGGACTTCAAAGTAGCTGGGACCAAAAATGGTATCACCGCTATCCAGCTTGATGTGAAAGTTGACGGTGTCCAAATCGGAATTTTGAAAGAAGCTCTCGTGCGTGCAAAGACTGCTCGACTACAAATACTAGAAACTATAACTAGTGAAATAAATGCTCCTCGTGCAAATATTTCTCCTAATGCTCCAAAGATTTTAACTGTCAAAATTAAAAAGGATCAGATAGGTATGGTTATCGGACCAGGTGGAAAGAACATAAATGAGATTCGTGAGAAGACCAATACCGAAATAACGATAGAAGAAGACGGTACAGTCTTCGTTACTGGTAAGAATGGTGGTGCAGAAGAAGCCGTAAAAATAATAGAGGAAATGACTCATGAATATAAAATAGGAGATACGGCAGAAGGGGTAGTAGTAAAACTTATGGACTTCGGAGCATTCGTACGTATCGGACACGATACAGAAGGACTTGTACACGTATCTGAAATTGCCCCATTCCGTGTAGAGAAAGTTTCTGATATTATTAAAGAAGGAGACAAGGTTCCAGTTAAAATAATTAAGGTAGACGAAAGAGGAAGACTTAACTTCTCTATCAAAGAAGCCAATAAGGACTTCTTCAAACCTAAAGTTTAGAAAAGAAAATGGATCCCGTACAAAATTTAACAGGCAGATAAAGTTATAATAAATTTTGATAGGGGAAATAAAAAATTCATTAATAATAAATTTCGTACGGGATGGATGAAAACAAAACACAAACAAATAATAAGGGTAATTTAAAAACAGTTAGGACGTATCTTTCTGATATGGCTGACACTGTACGCGCTAATGAAATTTCTGTGATCAAAGTAGCTCTTGCAGAACAGAACAAGCAAGCAAGAGAGGACTTGTACCGGAAAGTAGAAGGGACACCTGTAAAAAAGATTTTCTGGTTTATTGGAGGTCTAGTATTTATAGCAGGAGCTATTTATGGATCTACTTTTCTTTTTAAAGAAAAAGCAATAAAAGAGACCCCCCAAATAATAATGCGGAAAGGGGACTCTCTTATTTCTTATGACGAAATTTCTACCTTGACTCTAGTCGATACAGAAAATCTAATTAGTAAAATAAATACGAGTAAAAAAGAAGGGAGTAAAGTGAGCAAGATTGACTCCATAAAATTTATTTCTTTAGTTAAAGAAATAGACGGATCCAAAGAATTAATAAAGATAGAGGATATTTTCCTAGGGATGAAATCAACCGCACCTTCGTCGCTGATTAGATCTTTATCAAATTCCTATATGATAGGTACTTATACGAAAAATGGAACTGGAAGTACCGGAACAACAGATAGCAATCCAAATCTTTTCTTGATTTTTCAATCTACAGACTACAGTTATACCTACGCTGGAATGCTAGAATGGGAAAAGACAATGGCTGGCGACATGTTTGATTTATTTGAATTCAATACAAATGATAATAAGATTGAAATAAACAAAAGAAAATGGAGAGATATTATCATTAGCAACAAAGACGCAAGGGTATTGTTCAATGAAAATAATAAACCGATTATCTATTATATTTTTATAGATAAAGAAAATCTCGTCATTACAGATAGTGTAGATGCCATCAAAGAAATAATATCAAAGTTAATAATCAAAAATATAAAACCATTATAGGATTGCCATTTTATTCACATTAATGATAGTATTAACGTATGGAAAATAATAAAATAAAATTAGAGGAAGAAAGGAAATTACTAGAAGAAGAGTTGGTATCCCTCGGTAAGTTAGATACAGAAACTGGTGATTGGGAAGCAACCCCTGAGAGTGAAAATAGTATCCAAGAAGTCCAAGATGAAGGTGATATGGCAGAAAGAGCAGAAGATTACGAAGAACGTTCCAGTAAATTAAATACTCTAGAGATACGATTAAACGACATCAAACATGCTTTGTCTTTAATTGAAAACGGTGGATATGGTGAATGTGAAATTTGTAAAAATAAAATAGAAGAAAAAAGATTAGAGGCAAATCCAAGTGCACGCACATGTGAAGCTTGTATGGAAAAAGTTATTTAATTTTTATAGACCCCAGGTCCGACCTAGGGTCTATTTCGTTTTATTTGCCCCTAGGTCGGACCTGGGGAACAACATATGTCATTTTCAAGGATATACTCAGCACAAACACATCTCCTAAAAGGTAAGATTGTCACAGTAGAAGTAGACATTACAAAGAATACTTTGCATTCTTTTACTTTAGTTGGATTGCCAGACAAGGCCGTCGATGAGTCCAAGGATCGCATGAGCTCCGCTCTAAAGAATTCAGGATTTGACTCTCCTAAGAACCAAAACCAGAAGATAGTCATATCTCTTTCTCCTGCAGATCTTAAGAAAGAGGGTCCTTACTTTGACTTAGCTATCGCACTTGCTTATCTGCTTTCTGCAGAAGAGATCAATTTTGATGGAGAAGGACGAATATTCTTGGGTGAACTTTCTTTAAATGGAGAACTAAGGCCTATAAAAGGAGCCTTGCCACTTACAGAAGTTGCCAAAAAGCTTGGATTTAAAGAAATATTTTTACCAATAGAGAATGCGGAGGAAGCAGCCCTTGTAGATGGTATTACAATATATGGAGTGAAAAATTTAAAAGAAGTGATAGACCATATCTACATACCCAAAAAAGATAGGAAGGGGAATCTAATAGAAAAGGAACGACCCAAAATATCCCCATTCCCAAAAACCGAAATTATTCACAAAGAAAAAGTAAACAATATCGACTTCTGTGATATTAAAGGACAAGAAGGTGCCAAGAGAGGCCTTGAGATAGCTGCTTCAGGTGGACACAACATCGCAATGTCAGGGCCACCCGGAACAGGAAAGACAATGCTCGCCAGAGTCTTCTCACACATACTTCCAGACTTAGAAAAAGATGATTGCTTAGAAATTACAGGAATACACTCTATAGTAGGATTACTTGAAGATGCTATCATTACCGATCCACCTTTTCGTGCACCACACCATACAGCAAGCTACGTATCTATGATTGGAGGTGGAACAAATCCGAAACCCGGAGAAGTAACTCTTGCCCACAGAGGAGTACTATTCTTAGATGAATTTCCTGAGTTTGAGAAAAAAGTTTTGGAGTCTCTTCGTCAGCCACTCGAAGACAACATCGTCTCTATCTCACGTGCTCGAGGGTCTGCTATATTCCCATCAAATTTTATCCTTGTCGCTGCTATGAATCCTTGTCCTTGTGGAAATAAGGGAAATAAACAAAAAGATTGTATCTGCAAACAAGGAGACTTGGATAGATACAAAAGGAAACTTTCAGGTCCTATCATGGACCGCATTGACATCTGGGTTAGTGTCCAAAATGTAGATTACGAAAAACTTTCTTCTGTAATACAAGAAGGGGAGAAAACAAACACAATAAAAGAAAGGGTAAGAAAAGCACGCGATATACAAACAAAAAGATTTAAAGAGTCACCACGGAAAATAAATACGAACAGCGAGATGAATGTAAAAGAATTAAACATTTATGCACCACTCGATGACGAAACCAAAAAACTTCTGAACCAAAGTGCTGAACGCCTCCAACTCTCTGCTCGTGCTTACCACCGCACCATCAAGCTCGCCCGCACCATCGCCGACCTAGAGGGAAGTGAAGATATAACTCAATCTCACATCCTTGAAGCATTACAATACAGGCCTAGGGAGATAAGTTAATTAAGAATCAACAACATAGCTCCGAGCGAAGCTCGGGGCTATGTATTTTAAAGTTATGATATAATTATTTTATGAAAATAAATTTTATAGGTTTATCATCTTTTATTATAGAAAATGAAGAAGGATACTCTATACTAGTAGATCCTTTTAATGATGCCCCGGAATGGATATTAGGTCCAAATTTCCCCAAAGAATTTAATGGAAAACAATTCGGTGCAAATCTTGTATTAATATCTCATCCTGACGCAGACCATGCTCATGCTCCAGGAACTTGGCTCCAAAATGCAAAAGAAACTAAGCCAGGCAGTAACCCTTTCCCAAATTTAAACTTAAGAGGAACTGTTGTCCCAGAATACAATGGCGACTTAAATATCGCTTGGCACTATACTATAGATGGATTAAGGTTGGTTCATTTTGCTGATCATTCCCATGTTCTTACAAAAGAACAAATGGAAGAAATAGGAAACCCTGATGTTATTTTTATATCACCGCCAAAAACTGACGCCGTACAAGCCAAAGAGGTTACTAGAAAAAATATTGAGCTTCTAAATCCAAAAATTATTTTTTGGACTCATCACATAGTACCTAAAAATTTACCGAAGGAAAATGATCGAGAAATCTTAAAAAAATATTTTATAGAATATTTTAAAAACAACGCATACACAAATAAATACTATAAAGGAGAGGAGAGTTTTATGGAACTCTGTAATATACTAGAACATGCAATCAGCTTAAATAAAGAATACTCTGGTATTACTCTATATGAGCCATCAATAATAATTAATAAAGATAAACTAGAGAAAATGGAAAATAAACCTGTAAGTTATCTATTTAGATCAATGTTAGCAAGTTCAAAGATTGAATAATTTTAGATATCAATATAAGACTCTTGAGGCAAGGCCTAAAGAGTTTTTAAATTTCTTTATCAAGCCTCTTAGCTTCGGCCCAAGAGAGCTCGTAGATCTTCTTCATGGCGTCGGCGATTTCGGCACTTTCTATAATGATTCCAAGTTTTTCTCGCCAAGAAGCAATCATAACCTTGTTATCGTATATATTTATTTCCGGAGAAAAGTAGTATTTATCTGCGGGAACAAATGCTATCTCTCTTTTTTCCTCCTCATCATGAGATTTTCTTTCTATACTAACTTCTGTTTTGGGACAAATAGCCCGTATGGCAATTCCAGCTCCAGCACGACGTTTATAATATTCTGGAAAATAATTTGTTAATCCTTTGTGCATATCATCGACTGTGGCGTATGCTCTTATGGGTTCATGAGAGGTAAGAGTATCTTCGTAAACTTTTTCCATACCCTCTCGCCCTTCATAAAAGAAGACTTTGGGTCTATCTGTCACATTATGTATTGATTTTAATTCTGGAATAATTTTCTTTGCTTCATTTATAAACTTTTGATCTTCTTCAATTTTATTCTGTAAAAGTTTCTCTATCTGATCTGGGGATTCAGCCACGTATTCTTGTTTAGGTTCTTTTCCAGACACTTTTACTAGCTCTTTTGCTGATAGGGAAGCTAGCACGTGGTAGCCAGTGGGGCGATTAATCCCTGCCTTTCTAGATATCTCTGTAACTGTCCCCTTCCCCAGAGAAAGCAGTGCCAAATACACCACAACTTCCTTCTCAGAAAATCCTATATATTCGAGACTTTTCTTTAAATCTAAGTTTTCGTTTTCCATATTTTAAGTATATATTAAAGCATAGTAATTTGTCAATACATACGAACAAAATAATATATATTTTAATTTATCTATATTTTATAAATACATATTTTTATTATTTTGATAATATTACTTGACAATATATTTCAATTACTCCATACTATAAATAAATTAAATCATTCAGCCATGAAAAAAATTGTAAAGGGAATTAATGAATTCCGCCAAGAAGCTACAGAAGCTTTTCTTGCTTATCAAGAGTGTAAATACGACTTGAGTAAAATTACCCCGTTATCAACAGGATACTTCCCATTATCTTTCAGAAATGAAAATTGTTACATCGGAGAGATACAGCTGGAAGAAACATCTTATGTATGTGATGCGATTGTCCCAAATTTTGAGATTTCTAATGTTATCTTGGAAGCTGAGAAAATATTAGATGGTAGTCGATTTATATGGAGAGTTATTCTAAAGGTAAATTTTTTTGGTTTATGTCTGTGTGTTTACCACACAAGTCAAAAACATTCATATTATGTTGGTGTTCCAAATAATTTTAGTCCGGTCTTCAGAATAATATCAAAAGAAGATAACCCAAAAATTAAAAGAATGGACAATATGATTTGTGCTTACTAATTTTTAGACCAGAGGAGTAAATCCTCCTCTGCTTTATAAAGTTAATAAAAAGTGTATTATTATAAATATAATCAAATACTAATATATGACAAAAGAAAATTGTAAAACTTGTAACAAAGAGTTTGTAATAAGGGATGAAGATATTGTTTTCTATGAACAGATGAAGACGGCTTCTCCTTTGTATTGTCCAGAGTGTAGAATGGCGAGACGTTTAATGTTTCGTAATGAAAGAACTTTATATAAAAGAAATTGTGATTTATGTAAAAAGGATATGGTTACACTTTACACCCCCGAATCACCATATATTGTTTACTGTAGTAAGTGTTGGTGGAGTGATAATTGGGATCCGAAAAGTTTTGCTATTGATTATGATTTCTCTAAAACATTCTTTGAACAATATAAAGAGTTGCAACTAAAAGTTCCACGTTTAGGAATAATGGAAATCCAAAACGTAAGAAGTGAATACACTAATGGTTCAGCAGAAAACAAAGACTGCTATTTGGTTTTTGCTTCTGACTTCAATGAAGATTGTTTATATGGAAGACTTATGCAAAGAAATAAGCAGTCGATGGATTGTGCTTTCCTCCACGAATCAGAGCTTTGCTATGAATGTATAGATTGCCGAAAATGTTTCAAGTGTATGTATTCTCTACAATGCCAAGATTCTACTGATTTATTGTTTTGTTATAATCTAAAAAATTCAAACAATTGTATTTTTTGTGCAAATGGAAGAAATCTTTCAAACGCAATATTAAATATAAAATATACAAAAGAAGAATACGAAAAGAAAAAATCTGAAATATTAAAAAATTACGAAAGTATTGAGCAGGCTAAAAAAGAATTCGAGGAATTAAAAAATAAAACTATTAAAAAATTCGCAACTCAGACGAAATGTCACAATGTCACTGGAGATTATTTACATAATTGCCAAGAAGGGGTAAAACTTTTTGATACATACGATGCTAAAAATTGTTCATACATGAAAGATATTGATGGTGCAATGGATAGTATGGACTGCAATAATGCTTACGATAAACCAGAGTTTATATATAACGTAATGGGGGCATTACAAGGAAGTAAATTAAAAAATTCTGCTTTTGTATTCTATTGTAATGAAGTTGAATACTGCGACAATTGTCATCATTTATCAAACGGTATTGGTTGTATTTCTGTACGAAAGGGGAATTACATGATTTTCAATAAAGAATATGAGAAAGAAGAGTATCTGGTATTTAAAGAAAAGATTGATGAGCAGAGAAAAAATGAAAAAGACTTTGGACAATTCTTTCCACCTGAAGTTGCACCATTTGCTTACAATGAATCCTTAATTCATGATTTCTTCCCACTTACTAAAGAAGAAGCTCTCAAGAGAGGGTATAAATGGCAAGATAAAACAACTGGAACTTTTGGGAAAGAAACAATCAAAAAAGGAGAAATCCTTAACTCTATAAACGATGTCAATGAAAATATTTTAGATGAAGTATTGATTTGTGAATCCTGTAATAAGAATTTCAAAATAGTTGAAGCTGAATTAACTTTTTATAAAAAAATGGGATTACCTTTACCTCATAAAGATTTCGAATGTAGACATGAAGATAGAATGAAAAAAAGAAATGGGATGAAATTGTATCATCGGTCTTGTATGAAAGAAGGATGTGAGAATGAGTTTGAAACAACTTACAGCCCAGATAAATTAGATATAATATATTGTGAGAGTTGCTATCAGAAGGAAATATACTAGGTAATTAATAATTACAAATTACTGATTACTAACAAGAAAGGGCTCGTCAGCTTTAGCTGACGAGCCCTTTCTTGTTTCTCAATTTTTAATTAGTAATTGGTAATCATGATTTACCAAAATCACCTACTGGGTTAATTATTCTTCTTATCTCTTCTTTGCTGAGTAGGGAGCGGTGGCGGGAGTGAAGACTGGGGGATTGAGGTTTACTTTTTTCTTTTTTACAACGGGCTTTTTCTTTACTACGGCTTTTTTCACTGGGCCTTTCTTTACTGTGGTAGCCTGTTTGGTAACTGTGGGTTTTTTTGCTGTGGTATTTTCCTTTGCTAAAACTACAGAAGCTGGGAGGGCCTGTTGTGTAGTTGACAGAACCTTACTTTCTTCTTTCTTTTTACTCAAGTAACCATCAGAAGCTAAAACTCCAAAAGAGGAAGCTGTCGCTACAAAAATTAAAATTATTAAAACAATTGTTTTTTGTTTCATAAACTATAATTCAATACTATAACCCATTGCTATTTTTAGGTAAATTGCGATATGGATTTGACTTACCACCACGGTATCCAATGTGAACATGATTACCTGTGGATCTACCTGTCGAACCTACATACCCTATGACATCACCCTTCTTTACTACTTCACCCACACTTGCTGACACTTTACTCATATGACCAAAGATAGCCTGTGCCCCATCATCAAAGTCAACAACTACATAGAGTCCATATCCTCCATTATAACCCGATCCATCAGCAATGAGAACCTTACCATCTTGTATCGCATATATAGGAGTACCCTTTGGTGCAGCAAAGTCGTAAGCATTATCATCGTGGAGTTTCTGTGACACCCTACCTACACCCTTAGGGAATGGCCAAATGTAATCGCCAGTAATACCATTACCACTAGATATTTGTTCTGGACTTGCTTGAGATTTCTCTGTCTTATCTTCTGTTCCTACTGATACCTTTACATCCACCGAATCTTTCTGATCTTTAACAATAGGGCGAGGAGTCTCAACTTTCTTCACAACAGTACCGCCTGGAACTATGATCTTCTCCCCAATCTTTAAATTCTTGTCTGAAATATCATTATATTCGGAGATATCTTTAGCATCTGCTTTATAAGCCTTGGCAATTGAGGATATAGTATCTCCCTTTTTCACAGTATAAGGCACGCCATCTACAGGAAGAATTGTAAGTATTTGCCCTATTTTTAAAGCGTTATTCTTGATGTTTGTGTTGGCGTAGAGGATAGTATTCTTAGATATACCGAATTTACTTGCCACTCCTCCGATAGTATCGCCTTTTACCACTGTATATGTAGTAATCTTGTCCGATGAAGATATATATGAGTTTTCTTCTCCGTCTGTTCCCGTTAAATTATCTGGAATAATAGCTCCATCTAGAGTTATGGAAACATATGAACCGCTACCCGAATTCTTCATATCAGTATCGATAGAAGTCTCTATAAATGGTACATTCTGTGAATTATGAACAATGTCATTATTTATTTCCGTTGCTTGAACCTTTGACCCAACAATACTTGTCATTAAATCATTAAAAAAGCCGGCATTGGCCAGAGAGGGTATACCAGCAAAAAGTGACATGAGTAAAACAAAAGAATAAGCCTTAATATTATAGGACTTAAAAAATATAGCTATTTTCATCTTTTGGGTTCTTTGTGGAGGCAAGTCACCAATAGAATCTTTTGAATTTTGTTTTATAGGCATAATTGTTACAATCATTCGGTAAAGCTTACAAAATAAAGCTTTTCTGGCCTTTCAGTATGATAGACCCCTTATTGAGAGGTCTTATCTATAAGGGTAGCCCATACGCTAATGTTAGTCAACATAGTTATGCACAACAAGTAAACAAGCCACAATCTATGCTTATTTATATATATCACAGGTTTTTTTGACAAAAATAAGAGATATGTTGTATAATTAAAAACATGAACAAAAAGGAAAAACCTATAGGAATAATAAAGGGTAATTCGTTCGCTGAAATGGGAGCTGAGCTAGAGAAGATTAAGCCATTAATAGAGGGTGAGTCAGAGATAACTAAAAATGAAGAAACAATACCGGTAAAAGATAAGAAAAAGCCAGAAACTACAACCGGTAAGGCGGAAAAAAAAGTAAAAGTCACTATAACAGGGAATAAAGACAAAGATCTCGAAAGCTATCTGGAGAGAAAAGAGAAGGAGCGAATGGCTGCTTCTTTAAAAATTACAGATACTGTAGTTGATACTTATTTAGAAAAAGCTTTAGAAAAAACAAAAAATAGACAAAAAGGTCTTGAAAAAAAACCTAAAAAAATAGAATTAAAACCAAAAAGTAGAGAAATTTCTGAACAAGAAGCAATTGATATATTTAAAAATAATAAAATCGATGAAATTATCGTAAGAGGAGGAGAAAGAAAAATACTAAATAGCGAGAGAAAGCTATTCACTACAGATGAAGAAAAAAAGAGACTAGAAGAGAGGAGTGGCAAGATTGATACCTTTAGTCAGGATGTTGATAGTAAGTTTGCCAATGAATTACTAAATAAATCCAAAGGTGGAAATTTAAACGAAATCTATAATGATGGAGCCGTGGCTACTATCATAAATACTAAACAGAGAGAAACAGAGCCTGCAGTAAAAACTAAAGGGGTCAGAGTTTTCCTTGATGTTGGAGGAACTTGGATGAAATTTGAAAAGGATGGAGAGACTACGACTCTTCGTTTCGACCATCATGGATCTGGAAAAAGAGAGCCTACCTCTGGTTCAAAAATGATGTACGAATTTTTGAAGAAAGCAGAACTTATAGAAAGTACACCTGAGTTAGAAAAAATGGTTAATTTTGTTGTTGAGTTAGACAACCTAACTTATCTAGATAACAAAAATGAAAAAGGAGACAAAATCTTCAATGAAGAATATTTTGAAAACGTGTGGCCAAATACTCTGTATGCTATAGCAGAAAAGATACCGTTTAAAGTATTGCAAGATTTAATACTATCAGGAAAAATAGAAAATCCTTCTATCCCATTTACCAAGGAGCAATTAGAAGGTGAACTAGGCCAGACTGAAGCTGGGAAATTCACAATTGCTGAGCTTTGTATGAGAGCTAAAGAGGGGGACAAAAGCAAGGGAGAATTAAACATAGACGGAGCGGTAAAAACCATCAAGGGAATAAAGGATTCCAAGAGATATGCCAAACAGGAAAAATTAAATCTCAGAAATACTAACATAGGGAATATAGTTTATTATAATTATCATGGAAAAGTAAAAACAGCTGGCAATACAGAATTTAAAGTAAAAATAGCTAATAATTTAGGTTTTATAGGAACAAGAGCTACGGGGTGTGATAGCTTTGTAAACTGGAACCAAGAAGTAGGAGAAGAGAAGTTTTTTATTAATTCAACTTCACCAAATTTAAGAGGGGTTGCCGATAGAATAAACGAAAAATATCCAGGTTGTGCGATCGAAGTGCGAGGCACCTTCTTGTTTGGGAAAATAAAAGACGGAATAACAGAAGCAGAATTATTGTACTTTATAGATCCTAAAACAATAAAAGGTTCGAATTTTAAAATAAAGAAAGAAAAGGTACAAGTAATTAAAAAGAACGGAACTGAAAATCCCGTAGAACTTTCAGATCCCAACGATGTATCTGAGGGCGAAGATAGTAAAGACCAGATATCACCTGAAAACGATACAATAGAATTAACAGCCGAAGAGCAAAGAATGATAGATGAGCTCGCTCTTGCAATTGAGTCTGCCAAGAAAAGAGTGGCTGAATATGAGTCTGATATGGCGCTACTGAAGGCAGAATTGGAAGAGGAGGAAAAAGCAAAAGGAGCAATTGAAACTAGTGTCCCTAAAACTCCTGAAGAGGAAATAGATCCCGAGAGTGCAATTGCTACTCTTGAAAAAGTTATACCGAAGGATGATGTGGAGCTTTTCAAATCTTTTGGAAGTGCAGGAATTTCTGGTTTTATTGCAGAAAAAAATGAGGAAATAAAACAATTTGATAATAATACAGAGGTTACAGATATGCTTACACGAAAACACAATCACAAGATTGCAACACAGATTATAGAACGTTACAATATAGCAAAAAGGGACGGATCAAACCCTGAACTAGTAAAAAATGTTGAAGAATTATTGAGGGATATAAAATAATAAAAGTCGAAAAAATTTAAATTGAAGATAATCAATTAAAAGCATTATAAAAAATTTATGGACAACACACCAAACAAGCCACCTCAAACAGCAGCAGACAAAATACAAGAAAGAGAGCTCCAGCATACTCAAGATCTTGAAACTATTCAAAAAGGAACGGAAGCAATAAATGCTATTTTAGCTAGGGTAAAAGGTACAGCTCCTCTGAAAAAAGAGGAAGGTGAAACAATACCAGCAGGTAAAAAGGATGCCAAAAAGCAACCAAGCAAAAGAAAGGGGAGAACAGTAAAAGAAGTAAAAGAGGAAATAAATAAAACATTTGATACTAAAAACACTGAGGAGGAAATTAAGGTAGAGGGGGAGGTAACCGCAGAAGAAGAAAATGAAGAAGAACTAACTGCTGAGGAAGAAAAAGCCTTGGAAAATATTTTAGCTACTATAAATAAATTGGAGGCAAAACTTGCCGAACTTGAAGCTCGAAAAGAGAGAGAGGGCAAGCAAAACAAAGAAGAAGGGTCTGATAATTCAACAAAAATGAACGAATTGGAAACAGAAGAACTAAGTGCAGAAGAAATTGAAACAATAAAAAACAAAATTCAAAAGATAACCTTTCAAATAGAGTCTGACAAAGAAGACAACAAGGAAAGACAGAGACGCATAGATAGACAAAATGAATCTAAAACATACATAAAAGAAAAAATAAAATCTATAAAATTCTACAAACCATTCGTTTGGGCAAAAGATAATCTGGTCTATGGTTACTTATCAGAATTAGATAGTTTTACCAAAAGGATATCCAACTGGGAGCCATATCTCAAGAAAGAACTCAACGAAAGGCTATCAGAAATACCTTATATAATAGAGAGGACTAAAAAACAAATAACGGAAAGAGAAAATAAAATATTAGAACTAGAAGAAGAAAGGAGGACTTTCGTAGAAAAATTCAAGAAAGAAAAGGAAGAAATCCAAAAAGACCGAGAGGAAAAACCTTTTATTTATTATGCGATGGAAAAGTCCGACAATCAAATTCTTTTAACTAGAAATAGAGGAGAAAAGACATCACTCTTGGATTTCAGAGAGTGTGCAAACGATAACTATCGTATGAATTATACATTCATGCAAAGAATAAATAATGGTGAAGTATTTTTTGAATTTAATATACTGGGCTTTATTAAAGTTATCAAAAATGCAAAAGCGATCGAAACAAAAGATGGTATAGATACATATTCAGATAATGCAATATATAAAATACTAGGACCTGGAGAAGAAGTCATAGCAGATGATATACATGGTTACAATGAAGCCACCAGAATTTATGAAGAAAAATCAACAGAATATGAGAAAAAATTAAAAGAACAATTTGAAAAAGATTCTAAGTCGAAAGAATAACAAATAATAAATAACTAACTTATGGAAACAGGACAAACACAAAAACCAAATATAGATGACGAAATATCTGCTACAAGGAAAGAGTTGGAGGAGGCTAGAGCTATGGCACAGGCACTTCTTGATAAGAAAAAGAAAAAATCAAGTGAGCCCATAAATAAAGATACAGATAAAGATCCAACAGGGGAAGAAAAGGATAAGGGTAAGGGAGGAGATACTGATAAAGAGCCCCCAATAGACACAGAAAACAAGGGAGCTAATCCTAATCCAGAACCAACCTCAGGTCAAATCTCTCCGGAAGAAATAAAAACACTTGAGCAATTAATTGCTGATGCTGAAGCAGTAAATAAAGCGAAGCTGGAAGCTAATAAATTTGGAGGTAGTGTACTTCGAGGATTAAGCAAATGGGAAAAATTTGGACAAGGAGAAGCTGGTCCAAAAGGATTTGCAAAAAGAATGACCAAGATGGGAATTAATCTTGCTTTAATAGGATTAATCTCTTCCGTAGGAGTACAAGAACTTGCAGAAAATGATATAGGTACAGCAACATCTCTGGCTGGTGGAATATTCTCGAAAATTGGAATGAAACTGGGTATTGGCCTAGGAATGGGAGTTTCTATGGATATCATTGGCAACAGTGGTGCTTCAGATAAAGTTAAAAAATGGCTTCCAAAAGTGATAGGAATCGGATTTGTTGGAGCCGCATTTCTCACTCCTGCAGGATTGGCAGCTGGTGCAACTGCTGGAGGTGCTTTTGCCTTAGGACTATTGTCTCAAAAATTTAACGGGAAATTCACAGATGAAAAGATACTCGCAAGAGAACAAGAGGCAAAAAATGAATTTCTTAAAAAAATAAAGGCAGAAAATAGAGAATTGAATGAAGATAGTATCAAACAAATTGAACAGGAATACACTAAAATATTCAATAAATATAAAAGACAGAGAATCTGGGGTAAATTACTAGATGGAGCATCTAAATTGACAGTAGGTTCTGTCATAAGTGGCCTCGCACTTGAAGTCTCAGGAGAGATTCATGATCACATGAAAACTGATCAACCAACAGAGTTGGGAATAAAACAAGAAGAAGCAATTGTAGATGATAAAGAAGTTGAATTAAAAACAATGACTCATGCTATGGGTAGTGAAACTGATTCAGGGGAACAACAGGATGCAACTCACATGAGAAGCGGAGCAGGAGGTAAAATACTTTCTGAATCAGAATTAAAAAATCATACAGGGGGTATGTCCAATGCTGACATAAAATCTGCCTTTGGAGATAACCAGGTAGAAACTAATGCTACAGAAGTAAAAGATACAGTGGAATCCAAACAAACTGAAGCAGGGATTGCAGGAATTAAAGATTCAGTGGAAATAAAAGATACAGTAGAGGTTAAAAGTGGGGTTGAAATAAAAACAGAAACAAAAGACTCAGTAGAAATAAAAAATACGGCAGAGGTTAAAAGTGAAGGAGTAAAAGATACGGCAGAGGTTAAACAAGCAACAGAAATAAAAGATACGGAGCATGTTAAGTCTGGAGCTGAAGCAAAAACGGAGGAAGTAAAAGATACTACGAGTGTTAAAAGTGAACCAGCAGTAAAAATTGAAAGTGATGCAAGTGGTACAGATAAAACCGTGAGTGTTGATTTCAGTTCAAAGGGAGCTATCCAAACCATATTAGATATTAAGGAACAAATTCGTCATGAATATCCAGACATATCAAAAGCCCCTCAAGAGGATCAGGAATTCATGAAAACAGATGCCACTCACCAAGCAATTCGCCTTGGATTGTACAATCCAAATGATCCAGAAGAGAGTGCTTTTGTTCTAAAAGGTTCAACTTTAAATTATAGCCACGGGAATTTAACCCTTCATGAAATTAAAACAGGTGAAGATCATGTTTTGATTCAAACCAAGGGAACAGAACAAACAATTGAAAAATATGATGGAAAGATGTTTGATTCAGATCATTCGGGAACCAAAATTGAAGGTTCTACAAACACACCAAGTTCAAATCCTGAAATAACCAATACTCCACACTTAGGTCCAAATGGACTACCAGAAACAGTAGAAGGAAGTACAATAATAGATACCCCTCATATAACACCTGGAGGAGAGTACAATGAAGATCCTACAACTTATCTTCATCCAGAAGAAGAAGCAGTTTCCAAACATGCTGAAACCCCTGTAAAGAATAATAGTGAAGATCAAACTGGCGCCCCACACAAAAATCCAGATGAGCATCCTGTTAAACCTGCCACTAAAGAAGATGCCGACTCTGTAAAAGATTCCACACATCATGAACTAACAAGCAAAGAGATGAGGCAAATCGAAAGAGTTAGCAATCACAATATACATAAAATTTTCCCAAATAATTACGAAGATCAAAATTGGCATGAAGCAAAGAATATGGATGCTTATAAATTGTATCATCTCAAGGTTGGTGAGGTCTCAGATGAATATAAACCATTACATCATTATTTACACAAGTTAAGTAGTGTCACGGGAATAAAGCCATTACCAGGTGATAATATGTACCTTCCACAAACAAATGATCAATTTATAAATGATGCACTAAAAGTAGCAGCGGAAATTGGCAAACTTGATAAGGTTAAATTATAATTAAATTATTAATTAAATAAAAATATTATGAATTCAATAAAAAAAGATTTGTTTGATTTGTTCCAATTAGATAAAATGCCACCCGAAAAAGCAAATGAAATGCTTGAACGTCTTGCAAGCTTAGTATTCCAAGCAGTATTAGTACGCTCTCTACCACTTTTATCTGAAGAAGATTTAACAGAATACGAAAGAATCACAACTTCCGAAGATGAGGATGGGGCGACTCTATTTCTATTTTTAAGCCAAAAAGTTCCAGAATTTAATAAAATAGTGACAGAAGAAGCCTGGTTACTCCGAAAGGGAATGGAGGAAAAATTAGGATAGATTAATTCTATAAATAAAATGCTACAATATGAATCATGGAATATCTTGATTCACTAAATGATAAACAAAAAGAGGCGGTCCTTTACATAGAGGGGCCTCTTTTGATAGTAGCTGGGGCGGGGGCGGGGAAGACGAAGACGATAACTCACAGGATAATCCACTTGATACATGAGGGGGTTGATCCATCTTCGATACTGGCTGTTACTTTTACAAACAAAGCGGCGAAAGAGATGCGAGACAGGGTAATGATGCTTTTGGAAAATAAGATTCATGGGGTAAGTGCGCCCGAGCGAAGCTCGGGCGCCGGTATCCCTTTTGTCTCCACCTTTCATTCTCTTGGTGTCCACATCATTAAAGAAAATGCTCACCTAATAGGACTAACGAAACACTTCGCAATTATCGACGAGAGCGATGCTATATCTATTATTAAAGATGTAATGAAAGAGCACGACATAGATCCCAAGCAACATGAACCTAGAAAAATTAAAAGTATAATTTCAAAATCAAAAGGGGATTTCATAAGTCTCGAAAACTATCGAGCAAATGTAAAAAGTAGCATACAAAGTATCGTAGCACTAGTATGGGGAGGCTACGAAGCAAGGCTCAAAAAAGAAAAAGGTTTAGACTTCGATGACTTACTTTTAGAATCGGTTTTGATCTTGCGTAAATTTGGAGATATAAGAAATAAATACCAGGAAAGGTGGCAATATGTGCACGTCGATGAGTATCAGGATACCAACGAAGTTCAATACGAGATGACAAAACTTCTGGTAGGTAAAAATGAAAATATTTGTGTTGTTGGAGATACAGATCAGAATATTTATAGCTGGCGAGGAGCCAATATAAAAAACATGCTTCATTTTGAAAAAGACTATCCTAGTGCAAAGATAGTAATGCTTGAGCAGAATTATCGCTCGACAGGAAAAATAATTGAAGCAGCCAATAATGTAATAGAGAAGAATCAATACCGAGTTCCAAAAACTTTGTTTACGAAAAATGTTGATGGTGAACAAATAGTTGTTTGTGAGGCATACGACGAAGTAAGCGAAGCTGACTTCGTCGCTAGAGAGATAGATGAGCTTCTAAGGGAAAACAAACCTGAAGATATAGCTATACTTTATAGGGCTAATTTCCAATCGCGTGTATTGGAGGAAGCTCTTCTTTCTAGACAAATTCCTTACCAAGTACTCGGAATAAAATTCTTTGAGAGAAAAGAAATCAAAGATATCCTTTCTTATGTTAAAGCAAGTTTAAATAAAGAAAGCCTAAGTGATATAAAAAGAATTATAAATACACCAGCAAGGGGGATAGGAAAAGTAACCCTAACAAAAATACTTGCAGGTCTTTCTTCTGAGCTACCAGCCGGAATGCAAATTAAAATAAATAAGTTCTATGCACTACTTGAAGAGATTCATGAATATATAGACACCCATAAACCAACAGAGGTTATAAAATATATTATAGAAAAAAGTGGACTTGAAGATGAACTCTCACACGGGACCAATGAAGAAATGGAGAGATTAGAAAATATGAAAGAACTTGTGACCCTTTGTCTTAAATATGATGAAATGGAAGATGGTATCGAAAAATTATTAGAAGATGCCTCTCTCTCAAGTGATCAAGACGGCTTGATACCAAGCAATACAGATAAAAAAGGTGGGGTAAGACTTATGACCGTTCATGCTTCTAAGGGACTAGAATTCAAATATGTATTTGTCACGGGGCTTGAACAAGATCTCTTCCCTCATGCTCGCACGGGAACTGGTACTAAAGAAGATAAGGAAGAGGAACGCCGACTTTTCTATGTGGCTCTAACGAGGGCTGAAAAAAAGTTATTCCTCACTTATGCATCGCTCCGTACAATTTTCGGTATGAAGCAAGTAAATACACCAAGTGAATTCATCTATGATATTCCAGCTCACCTGACAGATTTCACACAAAGTTACTCGAGGGGAGGAGAAAAAATTGTTTATCTTTAAAATAAAAACTCCAACAAATAGCTCTTCTCAGAGGGTCCGCATAATTTTCTGCTGAAAATTTGCTCATTGCTCGGTCCGTCGACCTCCGCCGGCCCCTCTGATAAGACTATTTGTTTACGTTTTTTAAAATGCGGAATTAAAATGTTCTCGAGCGAACCCTCACGCAGGCTGTCGAGCCGAGTGCGAGCAAAAAATTCAGCAGAATTTTATTGTGTGGTGAGTCCGAGAATTTTTTAATGAAGATTTTAAAAACAATAAAATGAAGAGCTATTTGTTGGAGTTTTTAGTATACTAATACAATAATATGATTCACAAAGCGAAAAAATCGATGGGGCAGAATTTTTTGAAGTCTAAAGAGGCTCTTTTCAAGATGTGCGAGGCTGGAGATGTGAATAATAACGATATTGTTGTAGAAATTGGACCAGGGAAAGGTGTTTTGACTGAAAAACTCTTAGAAAAAGCAAAAAATGTCATTGCCATTGAAAAAGACCGAGATTTAATCGATATTTTAAAGGATAAATTTGCAAATGAAATAAAAGAAGGAAAATTGATTTTACTTAATGAAGATATATTGGAATTCAACCCTAAAACCTATAACCTAGAACCTGAAACCTATAAGATTATCGCCAATATTCCTTATAATATAACGGGTTCTATCATTCGAAGGTTCCTTTCAGAAGTAAACAGACCAAATACCATGACTCTTTTGGTGCAAAAGGAAGTGGCCGAGAGAATTGTCGCGAGAGACAACAAAGAAAGCATATTATCCTTAAGTATCAAGGCTTATGGAGAACCAAAGTATATAATGAAAGTCCACAAAAGGTTCTTCTCTCCATCTCCAAAGGTTGATTCAGCTATTATTTCTATAAACAATATTTCCAATAAAGTTTTTAAGGATAAAAAAGAGGAAGAATCATTCTTTAGATTAATCAAAGCTGGTTTTGCACACAAAAGAAAAGTCCTCAGAAAAAATTTGGAAGATCTTAATATTAAGGAAGTCGGACTTCCTTATATTGATGAAATTTTTAATAAATTAGAGATAGATACAAAAGTTAGAGCCGAAGATGTACCTTTCAAAAAATGGCTAAAAATTAGAGAATCTTTCGATAAAAATGCTTAGGATATTTTAAAAATAAGTTGTATAATCAAAGTAGTATTTTTATAAATATAAAATATTTGAACTGCTTAATTTATTTATGAGCGATTACAAAAATTATCTCCCAAGTAGAAAATTTACTACCATCCTTCTTGTTATTGTTGTATTTATTGTACTTTTTTTTACTGTGCGTGGGATTATCTCATATTTCAAAAATAAACAAATATCAAAAGAATCTCCAACCACAATGACAGTTGGCACTCTAATACAAAAAGATAGTAACAAGAACGGCATCGCTGATTGGGAAGAATATTTATGGGGACTTGATCCAAATAAAACTGGACAAGAAAATAAAGAATTCATATTAGCCAAAAAGAAAACATTATTAAAAAACGGGGAGATATATTCTAATGATGATTCAAGAAGTATAACTGAGAACGAAGAACTCTCAATGCAATTCTTTGCAGCTATTATGTCCTTGCAACAAACAGGAAACTTAAACGAGGAGTCTCTAAAATCAATTTCTGATTCTATTGGTAAAGAAATTGAAGCAACTCCTATAGATGATATATATACGAGAGATATGTTAATAATAAAAGAAGATTCCAACGAAGCGGACATAGCTTACTTTGGTCTATTTAGTGCTCTTGTAGATAAGTATGCAAATGAAGATATTGGCAGTGAACTTACTCTCATTTCACAGGGTATAGTCAACCAAGATCCACAGGCACTCTACGCGGCAAGGACTGTCGCTTCTGCATACAGAGCTTTTGGAGAAGAGCTTTTAAGCATACCCGTTCCAAGCTCAGCGGCAACTCTCAATCTGAGCCTTGCAAACAACTATGAGAAAACTGCTCAATCAATAGATGGACTAACGAAAGTTCTATCTGATCCTATCGTTGGCATGAGGTCTGTACTCAATTACAAAAAATACACTGACGCAATTGGAGTTGACATGGAAAAGCTCTCAGAAATTTTGCAATAGATAGCAATAAAGTGATATAATATATTAATAATATATGAAGAAAAAACAAATTGTACTAAAAATAATTTCAGGAATAATTGTCTTTTCATTTGTAATATCTTTTTCGCAATTCGCATTACCTAAAGAGGCAGGAGCAGCAGAACTCAACTGGGATAATCCAAATAAAAAAGGAGACAATCCTTATAAAATAAACACCGATGCAATACTAAATCCTAGTACAATGATGCAAGTGGTAGGGTGTACTGGACTAGTAGACAAAGTCACTTCATTTACTACAGATTTCCTCAGTAACCAAGCCAATAAACTTATCCAAAGTATCTGGAAGAAAAAAGCAGCCGAATTAGCCAAAAATAAATCTTGTAAGGCCGTAAAGGCTTCTATTGTTGCATCAATGGCGGGTATTTTAAATACAGAATATGCTACTGCACTAACAGACAAAATAGACTGTAAAGACATACAAGGTGTAACTGACACAGATGTTCTAACTCAATTACAACAAGATCAGAAAAAGAATGAAGCCGCCAGAAAAAGATCAGACTGTTTTGACGGACTAGCTTATACAATGGCAAAGAATCAGCTTACTTCTATGACTCGTCAGACTATCAACTGGGTAAATTCTGGCTTTAATGGTGATCCTATGTATGTTCGAAACATGACATCCTTCACAAACACAATGGGGAAAAATATTATAGAGGGAGGTATCAATGTAATAACCAATCCTATTACTGGTTCCCCTTATGGAAGTGATTTCTCAAGAACAGCGATCAGAAGCTACAGATCCGGTAGAAGTCTAAACTATGGAGCCGAAAACTTCTTGTATTCTCTCTCTTCAGACTTGGGTAACTTCATAACAAATCCAAAGTCTTATTACAAATTCAGTAATACTGGTATTTTCGATGAAGGTTATTATGGACCAAACGGAGAATACAAAACTGTTGGTGAATATGAAAGTAGTGGGGACTATGGTAGTGATGGAAGTTCCTTTGGAACAGAAACGACAAAATCTGCAGTAGAGAAAGCCAAAGAGTCCAACAACATCTTCTCCAACGATTTTTCTACTGGAGGATGGGATGGGTGGTTGGCTCTAACACAGAGAGACCAAAATAATCCTCTTGGTTTTTCAATGGCAGTGAGTCAATACCTAGAAGACCAGAGAAATGAAAAACAAACACAAGTTAGAGATGAGTTACTTACAAATAGTGGGTTCTTAAGCCAGAAGAAATGCCTCCTCTGGCAAAGATATGATGATACTACGGGGAAACCAGCCATAAAAACAACTAAAACGGCAGTAGATACTACTCGTTTTGGGATGGAAGATGTTTCCAATAATGATTTAGAAGAACTTTCAAAACAAGAAGCGTTCATATTTAATGAGACTCAAATGGGCCCAAATGATAAATGTATTAAAGACGAAACAGTGACTCCTGGAAGTATCATCAAGGACAAACTTACAAATTACGTTAACTCTCCAGAACGACAACTGGAACTTGCAGATACTATAAATGAATCACTCAATAGTCTCTTCACCTCTCTTATTGAAAAATTTAGAAACGAAGGACTCTTGGGTCTTTCAAGGGAAAAATATGCAGTTATTGATAATATGGGAGCAGGTGAATTCGGCTTCAATTCTGCCATAGATACTAACAATGATGGAATAAATGATGAGACGACCAACGATGGTGCTTACAATAATTCTTCTTTTGATATTACTCGCGATCTCGGGAATACTTATGTACACAACAAACCAAGAAACCTAGGAACTTGGAATGCCAAGACAAATGAACCAGAACTTCATACCGGTCTTGGTCCATATCTAGAAGTAGAAAAGTCTTATCCCTCAAATGTTTATTACACCGTATCAATAGCAGGTAATACTAAGCTTTACAACAATGGATATACAGGGTGGGCAATAGGAGACAGGGCATTCTGGAACGGCAAAGAGTGGCAGAACTGGAAAGCGGGCACAACTGACCCAGTCGACCAGAGAGGTGTCATTCAAATACAGAAGGATTACAGTATTGCCATAAAAGATTTACTAAAAGTAATCCCAAGTATCATGCCAAGAATGGGTGAGCTTGATTACTGTATCCCTGGACCAAATCCATATTTCCAAAATAATTCAGGAGATACAGCCGCCGCATTTAACGAATTTGCTGGATCCTTACAGTCAATATATAAAGATGGTTCCTTCTTTAAAAGAGACACCACCACCTTCTCCTTGGCACAACCAGGAAGTAATGTCTATGAAGATTATAGAAATATATTTAAAGATACACCAACTTATTGGAGTTCTATTCAACAATCCCTACCTTGGCGCAGTCTTGTTGAATTGGGGAACGGCCTAGCTATAGCAAAGGACAGAGCAGAAGAAAGAACAACGCAAGCTGTCGATGATCTCTTAAACCAAATACAAAACGATATAAAAATCTTCTACAAAGATTATAATGATAAAGTGTTCAAGGGTGTCTATAACACAATGACACAAGAATTCTTGAAAAAAGAAAATATAGAAGTGTTAGTACCTAATACAGCCTATATTCCTATGGCAGAAGAAGGGTATAATCTAACTAAAGATATTGTAAATTATGACGCTGGCCTCACTACGGCGGTAGAAGATTACAACAATGCTATTACCCAAGCTGAATCAAATGCAATGAAGCTCAATAAGATAAAGAGTGAGGTTAGTAAGATTATTCTAGCAGCTCAAGACCGTCGTAATATCCGACTACTTGAAATATTAGGCAAGATACCAAACAAATGCGAGACAGCCAAAACAAATTGTAAAAAAGACGGACAAACTTGTCTCAATGAATACAACACTTGTGTTCAAGATGAAACAAACACTGCCAGGGACATAACAAAAGATGTGGCCAAGTTTAAAGTTCTGTACAAAACTCAATTAGATGCATTTGAGAAAACATATGCATCATGTCTAGAGCAAGAAGATATAACTTACTATGATACAAATGACATCATGAATGATACTTATGTAGAAGACGGAGCAAGGTGTAGTGATAGGCGCGATAATGATCTCGATGGTTTGATAGACGGGAAAGACCCTGATTGTATTGGTCATTAAGACTATAATAATGATTCAAATTACACAAATAGTGGTCGTCATGTTCAAGAACAAATTTATTAATAGAAGATAGAAAATAATTATGGAAAATAAACCTAAAAAAAGTAAAGCTTTCATCATAACATTCATACTGATTCTATTGCTTTTAATAGCAGGCTATTTCCTATTATTTAAAGATGGAGGAATAATGAATTCCTCAAGTAGTAGTGCTCGATTATTCTCTTCTCTACTGTCATCTAAAGATCCTGATGAGTCCAACAAAACCTTGGCTCTAGCTGGCGAAGAAATAAAAGACAAGAACAGCATTTACGTTTCGGGCTATGTTGAAAAGACTGAAACTGTGGCCAAGGTTTTCAAAGTGGATATCAATGACCCTAATTCATCTGATCCAAACAATATATATGGAATTGCAAATCAAGATATAAGTATTAATCTTCTAGGTAGGGTCACAATAACAGATAGCAACAGACAGAACAAGAGAATAATAGCCCAAGGGGGAGAAGACCTCAAAGAGGGGGACGAAGTATATATATCTACTTATACTAAGTACAAAAAGCAAATACCTATTGTTATGAATATGGTAAACAATGATCCTAGTGCTATCAAAAATAATAATATTTTTGGTTTTGCCAATCAAAATATAAGAAATGATAATATAGGAGAAGTAACATTAACGAACAGTAGTACCTCAAACACCTTCTGGGATTCTTTCTTTGGATTCTTGGGAAAGAAAACTGCACCAAAAATCGAAAAACCTGTAATCATTAACCCGCAAATCAATAGTGAAAATGGTGAAGGGAAGGGAGATGGTGTTGGTGGTTGGGAAAAAATAGATCCTTATCGTTTCCCAGTAGTTACAGTTACCTCGACTCCATCTTCTTTTGAGAGAGAAGGGGTATCGACTATTTCTTGGACATCGACAGATAGCAATACCTGTAGTGCTGGACCAGGTAATGGAACTGGAACAACGGGATCATTTTCTACAGGATTACTAAAGAAAAGTAAAATGTTCAGCGTTGTCTGTACTGGTGAAAATGGAACAAGTGGTGGTAACGCTTTTGTTATCATTGGGAGCAACAGAACTTTCCCAACAGTCACAGTCACAGCTAATCCATCTTCTTTTGAGAGAGAAGGGATGGCGACTATTTCTTGGACATCGACAGACACAGTAAGCTGTAATGCGGGTATTGGTAATGGAACTGGAACAACGGGATCATTTTCGACTGGGTTACTAACTACAAGTAAATCTTTTGCTGTTACATGTACTGGAATTAATGGATCTATCGGCGGGAGTACTTCTGTTATTGTTGTAAGTAACGACAACAATAGTGCAATCCGACAATGTTCTGATGGTATAGATAATGATGATGACGGGAAAAGTGATAAAGATGATCCAAACTGCCATCTAGATGGAGATTTGAATAAAGAGTATGTACCTTCTCATTTTTCAGAAACTACTTCACCCAATAGTCTAATCGCACAATGTAATGACGATATAGACAATGATGGAGATGGCAAAACAGATGAAGGCGATACAAGTTGCCACCTAGATGGTAACTTGGCAAAAGCATATATACCTACCCATTTTTCCGAAACTACTTTTCCTTTATCAACAAATGCCCAATGTTCTGATGGCATAGATAACGACGGTGATAAAGTTACAGATGTGAGAGATCCACAATGTCATACAGATGGGGATGTAAATAATATAAATTCATATCTACCTACTCACTTCTCTGAAGCATTTCAAGTGGGAGATGGCAAAGCTCAATGTTCTGATGGAAAAGATAACGATAAAGATACTAAGGCTGATGCACTTGATCCACAATGTCACATTGATGGAGATTTGAATAAAGAATATGTGCCTTCTCATTTCTCTGAAGCTGTTCAAGTAGGGGGTGGTAGGGCTCAATGTTCTGATGGGACAGACAATGACGGAGATGGCAAGATAGATGTAGAAGATCTAAACTGTCACGAGGGAGGAGTCATAACTGGTAAATACCTCCCTACACATTTTTCAGAAAAGTTCTCTCCCGCTGATGGAGTATCCCAATGTGCTGATACCAAAGATAATGATGGGGATAAGCTTATAGATAAAAATGATCCACAATGTCACATTGATGGAGATTTGAATAAAGATTACGTACCTGGTCACAATTCCGAAAAAGTTTCTCCTCCGGTCAGTGAATTTGCTCAATGTAATGACACCAAGGATAATGATGAGGATAAGCTTGCAGACATTCTTGACCCCAATTGTCATATTGGTGGCATTGTAACAGGGGAATATATTCCTACACACTTCTCTGAAGACACTCTTCCTACACAATGTTCTGATACTAAGGATAATGATGGGGACGGTAAGGTTGACGAGAAGGATCCTAACTGTCATGCAGAAGGAAATCTAGCCAAGCCTTATATCCCTAGTAACGATTCCGAGGGTGTATCTCCCACAGCATGTGCTGATACGGTAGATAATGACGATGATACCTTTATAGACCAGCTTGATCCGCAGTGTCACGAAGAGGGTAAATTAGAGAAACCTTACGTGGCTACTCATAATTCAGAGAAGGTTCCACCTGTCCCTGCCAACAAATGTCTAGCAATAGATCAAAACCCTCTAACATTTACAGATGTAGAAAAGGCAAAGCTTGCAGAACTCTTGCGTAAATTCTACCTCATTGCTCCAACTCTTAAGACCGAAGAAGATATAAGTATGATCTATAGAGAAATAGACAATTACAAGGAACTTATAGGAAGGTTAGACTATCTCACAAATCAATGCTATGCCGAAACAACAAGTAAAAACGGGTTAACAAAAAACCCAACATATACAGGGCCTACAACAAGATACGGTAATCCTTGGTATAAATATAATGAGAGAGGTTCGTACTTAACTGGGGGAGGAGCAAGTATAAATGTTCCAGTTGAAAATAGTTTTTGTTCTGGTGCTGGTGATATTGGAAACGGTGATTATAATTGTGCAAATCCCGTAAGTCAATTGTACTGTATTTATGAAGATCCATTTGGTAAAAATTTTATAAATGACTGTAAGTGGACACCTAAAGTAAATTTGAAAGAATACGAGGCAATTCTAAATATTTGGTAAATGAAAAAGTAGAGGGTAGTATGTAGAAGATAGTAGGTAATAATAAATAACAAGTGAAAAAAGTTTTATCACACATCTTAATATTGTTTATCGTTTTTGCGAATCTCTTCGCGCCATTTACTGTCGGCATGGGAGAGAAAAATGAGATAGAAATAAATAGCAACAAGGTGGAGGCAGAAACAAAACCAGGAGAAGACGATAAGGCGGGGGTTACAGTGTATGCTGAAGCTTACAAAACAGACAAAACAATCACTATCTATGCAATGCCAGTATATCAAGTAAACAGTTGGTGGGCAGGGGTAGGGGATAAAAAAATAACTTCAATCATTTTTGATTCTCTTAAAAAGGAAACAACTAAGGAAATAACTCCTCAAGAATTAATAAGTTCCATGAAGGAAATGAAGGATTTTGATCTCGACGACCCCGAAGTTGCTAGTGTCGCAAAAAGTTTTCTTCTAAAATCACCAAATATTGAAAAAATATATAAAATAACCTTTCCGGGATTACTCCCTGAGACAGATTATCATGTATTAGTTTCTGCGGAACAAAATTATACAAGTTGGACAACTAAAATTCAAAACGTTGCTCGAGTATCATACACAATTGGCACTCTTGGTGCATTACAATTATTTAATAGCGATGGTAGTATCATTGAATTAGAGGGTGCTACAAAAAACAAAGCAGGTGTAACTTTAGATATTACGACATTAAAAGAAGGAGAAACAAAGCCAGTTAGTGCAGGTAACGCGGCATCAACAAACGAAGTAGGATTGCTTCCGATATGTGCATTAAACAATATTGGTGGCTGTGTCGGAATAGTTTTGTATCGTTTAGTTTTCCAGCCTAGTTCATATCTCTTTGCTTTATCTGGGAAGGCCTTGGACTATACATTCAATTATTCCATAAAAGATACTTCTTACCGTTCACAGTTTGTCGTACAAGGATGGGGGGTAGTCAGAGATTTCTGTAATCTCTTCTTTATCTTTGTTCTTCTATATATTGCTTTTGGAACAATACTTGGTATTCATAGTGTCAAACCCAAAGAAATGATTATAAATGTAGTCATTATAGGGCTTCTCATAAACTTCAGCTTATTTGCAACGCAGGTTATTATAGATACTTCAAATATACTGGCAAGGGTGTTCTATAATAGTATAACCATTGGAGATAAGGTAAATGGTGTAGTAGTAGAGAAGGTTGGAGCATTTGGAGAAAAACAAATATCAGAAAGTATCGTGAAGAAAGTGAATCCTCAAAAGATAATCATGAGTGCAGGCGAGGCCAATAATATAAAAGCAAAGGGTATAGATCTAACAGGGGATCAAGATGGTGGAAGTATAGACAATACGACATTTATTATAGTTACAATACTGGCCAGTGCTATGAACATAATAGGACTGATAGTCTTCTTCTCAGTGAGTCTCATTATGATAACGCGAGTCATAGGACTATGGCTAGCTATGGTCTTCGTACCTCTGGCATTTTTCACATATATAATACCGCAAGCTCAAGACTTGGATATGGTTGGTTGGAAGAAATGGTGGCCAGAGACTCTCAAGCTCGCATTTCTCGCTCCTGTATTCATGTTCTTCATATATCTCATTGTAAAATTCCTTGAAACAGGATTAGGGGTAATGGATGCTTCCAATAAGCATGGCGCTGACTTCTTCATAGCTGTGATAGTTCCTTTCGCCTTTCTAATGGTTCTCCTCACAAAGGCCAAGAGTGTTGCCACAACAATGTCCGGCAAACTAGGACAGTCTATTACAAACGGAATCGCCGCCGTGGGTGGAATAGCACTAGGGGTAGCAACAGGTGGAGCTGCCCTTGCGGGAAGAGCAGTGATTGGTCAGACATTGGCAAAAGCATCAAGAGGAGATACCTCAACACAAAAGTACGAAGCTGCTCAAAAATCAGATGCACTTTCGGGAGGCACTGCTGCTATGGATAAACTAAGTGTATGGCAGAAAATGAAAGGGGCGACTGGTTCAAAACTTCAGCTTGGTAAGGTTTATGGTGAAACAACACAGGATGCACTTGGTAAACGTACCGTTACTGCAGGATCGGGTATTGGTGGATTGTTAAATAAGACACAGAAAAGTGTTGGGGAAGTAGATCATGCAAGACATGTAGTAGATGAAGCCAAGGACAAAGCTGGATTTAAAGATATTGACTACGGTAGACTTTCTGGAACACAACAACAAAAGGTTCAGGATCTTTATGTTAAAGACAACAAGAGTAAGTGGGCACAAGAAGAAGAAGATGCATTTAGAAAAGACAAAGGATTAACTGATAAAGAGGCATTAACCCCAGCACAAGTAACAGAACTAAGGGGAAATGTAACAGCAAGAGCTAATGCCGAATTTGAGAAAGAACTACACCATGCATCAGAAAAAATATCAGGATTTTCTAGGGCTATTTCTCAAACAAATACAGGCAGTATGGATGTTAGAAAACTTTCAGATATAAAATCAGACAAACGGGAAGGATTCTTTACTAAAATACCTGTGGCTTTCACTGCAGCAGTGGCAATGGGAGTCCGTACTGGAATAAAAAATGTTGGTATGAGTAATGGAGGAGTTAAAGTAGAAGGAGATTTTATGAAGGATTTAGGTAATACAATAAGTGATTCTCTAAAAAGCATGAAGGTCAATGTCGACCTCGGACATGTGGGTGAGACTAAGAGTAGTGGAGACCCTCATGCTGGAGGACATCATTAGGATTAATTAAGAATCAAAAATTAATTAAAAAATTAATTTAAGAGAAATAATATAAAGTGTATAATTAAAGAAATGGATCAAACACAATTACAAGAAAAAATAGCCTTATACTACCAAAAGCTTCCAGAGGAGACAAAGGTACTTTTTGCTGGTATGAGTTGGCTAGAAACCATAAAAGAAATTGATACCAAATATTCTTTAAATGATGAACAGATTAAATCTCTCGGAACAGAAACCACCCTTTTACTTTTAGGAATTATAGATCCAAATGATTATGAGCAAACTTTGAGGGAAGAGGTAAAACTCGAAGAAGGTAAAACCGACGATATAATAAAAGAGGTCAATGAAAAAATAGTGAAAGATATAGCTCCTCTAATATATAAATCTTATACCGACAACATAGCAGAATTTGAAAAAGAAGCATATGCAAAAAATTTCGAGGAACGTTTCGATAAACTTCCCAATGAAGTAAAGGATGCGATTGCTTTCTCTAACTGGAAGGAGAAGCTCTATACAATAGCCAATAAATACAATCTAGCTGTTGATAAAATGGGTCAATTGGAAGACATCACCGCCAATGTATTTCTAGGAATAATTCGAGCAGACCAGTATGAATCAGAGGTGACTTCTAAAATAGAGATACAGAAAGAGAAAATCAAGGAATTTGTGGCGGAAATAAATGAAAGTATCTTTGTAAACATAAAAGAGGCCATGAAAAACAGTGCTGAGGTAGGACCAAGTGACGAAAATGTACCACTTCCTCCATACAAAGTAATTACTAGCCTGTCCGACAACAAGGCGGGTGACAAGTTACCAATTACCAAAGAAACAGAAAGTGAGGTACCACTTCCTCCTAAAACTGAAATAAAAGGGGCTAGTTTGAAAGAGATAACCCAGGAGAGCCTCCAAGATAATCTAGACAAACTCTCCACTAAATCAGAAGCTGATCTATATAAAGAACATGGCATAGAAATTATTTCAAATAATTATACGCCTGAAGTAGAAAATATGGCACCAATAGAAATACCAAAAGAGAAATCTATGGAAGTGGCACCAAAGAAAGAGGGTGCACTTATAGGCAACATAGTAGCCGATAAATTATTCAATACAACAGTCAGTCAAACTACAGCTACAGATTACTCTATCCCAAAAATGACTCCTAAGCCAGATCCATTTATGAAGGCACAAGGAGAAGCTTCTTCAAACCCTCACGATCCCTACCACGAGACTATATAATTACTAATTACCAATTACTAATGAAAGAAAACATCATCCAGCAAAAAAGTTTTGAGTTTTCATTACTGATAATTGAATTATACAAAAAGCTAGTTGATAGAAAAGAATATATTATATCAAAGCAGATTTTTCGTTCAGCAACATCAATTGGTGCAAATATTGAAGAATCTATAGGGGCACAATCAAGAAATGATTTTATATCAAAAATATCTATTTCTTATAAAGAGGCTAGGGAAACTGAATATTGGTTAAAATTATTATTAGGAGGTAAATATATAACACAAAAAGAGTTTGATTTTTATACTGAAAAAATAGTTGTAATTCTAAAATTATTAACTTCTATTCAAAAAACAACTAAAAACAACAGGAATAATGACTAATTACCAATTACTGATTACTGATAAAAATGCAAAAGTTATGGTTGTTGTGGTAGAATATTGTTATATGTTACGATTTTAGGTTTTAATTAGTGTCATTCTTGAGCTAAATTATTAATTAGTAATTGGTAATCAGTAATTATATACATGCAATTTAAAGTTCCACAATTTATAGATATAGAGGATAAGCTTTTTGGTCCTTTTACTTTTCACCAGTTTGCTTATATGGCTGGTGGAGCAGGGATGATTTTTGTCTTGTATAAACTTTTGCCTATATATATTAGTATATTCCTGATACTGCCATTGGCTGGGCTTACTATTTGTCTCGTTTTCGTTAAAATAAATAGCAAGCCTTTTATTTATTATCTGCAAGCTTCGTTTAATTATCTAATTTCTAGTAAGTTATATATTTGGAAACAGAGATTAGTTAAAAAGGGGGACATACAAGAAGAAGAAATCACTATGCCTACAGCCGTCTCAAATGTTCCAATGCTTTCAGAAAATAAACTTAAGGATTTATCATGGAGTTTGGATGTTCAAGACAGGAAGGATAGTCAATAATTAACAATTACTAATTACCAATTACTGATTATATGCTACAATGGTATTAGAATTTAAATTATTAATTAGTAATTGGTAATCAGTAATTATTTATGGTTGACGCAAAAGCAGCACAAGATTTCGTACCAATAAAAGAAGTTAGAAATGGCATCATAATTCTAAAGGGTGGTGGTCTTCGTGCTATACTGATCGCTTCTTCTATAAATCTTTCACTCAAATCAGGCGAAGAGCAAGCGGCTGTCATTAACCAATTCCAATCCTTTCTAAACGGGCTTGATTTCCCAACTCAAATAGTAATCCAGTCCAGAAGATTAGATATCAGGCCTTATCTCTTGATGTTAGACAACAGACTCAAAGAGCAAACAGAACCTCTCCTAAAAATACAAACGAAAGAGTATATAGAATTTATAAGATCATTTACTGATGAAGTGAATATTATGACGAAAACTTTCTTTGTAGTTGTACCCTATAGTCCCAATGTATTAAAAACAAAGGAGGGTATGATAGACAGTCTCTTGGGTGGTGGTGCTCCTAAAAAACAAATTGAGGATACCAAAAAGGCAATAGACCTAGCTTCATTTGAGGAGAAGCGTAGTCAACTAGACCAGAGAACAAACGTCATTATCAATGGTTTAAGTGGTATAGGAATTAGAAGCAGTCAATTAAAGACCGACGAAGTAGTGGAATTATTTTATAAAACATTTAATCCTGGTGATATCAGCCAAGGAATTAAATTACAATAATATGGGAATCTTTTCATCAATTTTTAATAAAGGAGACAATAAAAAACCACAAGGATCTGTGATGCCTGTTTTGCCTACAGAAATATATAAAGCTGCAACTCTTGAACTCCAAGATGTAATAGCTCCTTCTGCTCTACAAATAACACCAAAAGGAATAAACCTAGGCGACAAAATAGCAAGAACTTTCTTCGTCATATCTTATCCTAGATATCTAACCGACAATTGGTTTTCGCCTATTATCAATTTAGATAAAGTCTTTGATGTATCTATTTTTATTCACCCAATTGAAACTGCTGATATATTAAGGTCTTTTCAGAAAAAGGTAGCCGAAGTCCAAAGTCAGATATCTATACGTGAATCAAAAGGCTTAGTTCGTGACCCAATGCTTGATACTGCCTACCAAGATCTTGAAAATCTTCGTGACAACTTAATGCAAGCTCAAGAAAAAATGTTTGATGTAGGTCTATATATCACTGTCTATGCTGACAATGACAACGACTTGTTTAAAATAGAAAGTGAAATCAAATCTCTCCTTGAGTCAAAATTAGTTTACTTAAAACCAGCATTATTCCAACAAGATGAGGGTTTCAAAAGTGTAATACCACTAGGAACTGATGTTCTGGGTATTCACCAGAAGCTTAATACCGAGCCTCTTTCAAGCATCTTCCCATTTGTATCTTTTGACCTTACTTCCGACAAAGGAATACTCTATGGAGTAAATAGACACAATTCTAGTCTTATTATTTTTGATAGATTTTCTCTGCCAAACTACAATTCTATAACATTTGCTACAGCTGGAGCTGGTAAATCATACGCTACCAAGCTTGAAATTATACGTACGCTTATGTTTGATGCTGAAGTTATAGTTATAGATCCTGAGCGTGAATACGAATACCTAGCAGAAGCTATAGGTGGTAGATACTTCAACATATCTCTGTCTTCTGATCACCATATAAATCCTTTTGATTTGCCAATACCCAGACCAGACGAAACTGCTGGTGATGTACTCCGTGCAAACACTATAAATCTAGTAGGACTTTTCCGTATAATGCTCGGAGGTCTAACTCCAGAAGAAGATTCTATAATAGACAGGGCTATTACTGAAACTTATGCCTTAAAAGATATTACCGCTCTATCAAACTTTACAAACATAGAACCTCCACTTCTTACAGATTTCGAAGTTGTCCTTGCTGGTATGGATGGTAGTAATTCCCTCATTCAACGCTTAGCTAAGTATACACATGGATCATGGGCTTCTTTTATAAATAGACCATCAAACGTCGATATCAATCGTAAGTTCGTGGTCTTCTCAGTGAGAGATATGGAGGACGAACTGAAGCCTGTCGCTATGTATATCGTCACTCATTTTATATGGAATGCCGTACGCAAGACCCTTAAAAAGCGTCTACTCGTAGTGGACGAAGCTTGGTGGATGATGAAATCAGAAGATACTGCTTCTTTCTTGTATTCTATAGCTAAGAGAGGACGAAAATACTACCTAGGGCTCGCCACAATCACTCAGGACGTAGGCGACTTCATGAAGAGTCCTTATGGAATACCTATTGTCACAAACTCTTCTATACAACTTCTACTCAAGCAGTCTCCAGCAACAATAGATGTCCTTCAAAAGACATTTAGCCTAACTGACGAAGAAAAATATTTACTCCTTGAAGCAAATGTAGGGGAGGGCATCTTCTTTGCAGGATTAAAACACGTAGCCATAAAAACAATAGCCTCTTATACAGAAGACCAAATAATTACATCTGATCCATCACAAATTCTAGCTATTAAAAAGGCAAAAGATGAACTTGAAGCCTCAAATGGTAAGTAGGGCCTTATAAATTGTTGATTCGGTTTAGTTGTTATATAATGTATAAAGTGAAGTCAAAAAAATTAAAAATTCTAATTATTGGACTTTTTGTTTTAGGTATGATAAATATACCTTCTTTTTTGAGCGCTGAAATGCAGATTGAAATCCAAGAAGGGGAAATCGAGGTAACCACAAGTCCAAACAATCCACAGCCATATCAAAATGTAACTATAAAAATATCAAGCTATGCAACAGACTTAAATAAGGCAACAATAACATGGCAAGAAAATTCAAAAACTCTACTTTCGGGAATAGGAAAGACTAGTTATGCTTTTACAGCTTATGGACCAAATACATCCACTACTTTTGATATAACTATTAAGCCGGCAAATTCTATGAGTACTGTAACCAAGAGGGTGACAATAGCTCCCTCTGAAATAGAAATCATGTGGGAAGCTTTGAACGGTTATACTCCTCCATTTTATAAAGGAAAGTCTCTGCCTGTTAGTGGTGGTATGGTCAAAGCAGTAGCAATACCCAATACAAATACAATAAAGTCTGGGAATGGTAGTATAACTTATACTTGGAAGAACAATGACAACACTGTACTCGAAGCTTCTGGTTACAATAAAAATTCATATGTTTTCAAAAATGATGTATTTGATAGTAAAAATGAAATCAAAGTAACAGCCTCCTCAGTAAGTGGCAACTACAATGCGGAAACATCAATTCAAATACCAACCTATAATCCTAAAATAATTTTTTATAGAAAATCTCCAGCTGAGGGTGTGTTCTACAACATAGCTCTCGATAAAGAGGCAAGAATGGCTGAAGAGGAAATGACACTAGTGGCTGCTCCGTACTTTCTACCTCTAAATGGCAATGAGGGTAACTTCACTTATGACTGGCAAATAAATGGAAAAATGATAGATACACCAAGGAAAAAGACAGAGTTAACCGTCAGGCCAAATTCCCGTGGTGGATATGCAAATATAAGTTTAGTTATTGAAAATATAAATGAATTATTCCAAAAAGTTACCAATAATCTAAAATTAACACTATAATATGAAAAAATACATCTCTTATATATTGGTTTCGTTTATAATTTTTGTAAATTTATTATTACCTTTTAGTATTGCATTTAAAGATAATAAAGAGATACCAATACAAAAAAGCATTGTATATGCTGAAACAACTGAATGTACTATATCGTCAGCTGTATGGGATCCTTCAGGGGAACAGAAAAAAGGGTTCTTCACTGATGGCAACACTGTTGCAAATATAATAGTTAAGTCAAAAAATTGTACAGAAAATCCAGGAGTAGTATTTCTAAGTGTTTATGAAGATGATGGGGTTGTTACCAATATGACCAATGATGTATGGAATGATTCTGGTCTATACAATAGAGCAATTCCTGTACCGGCTGATAATTTCGCTATTAGTCTTCTCTTAGGAGAAGAAGATTGTGCTCATACTATTACAGGTGAAACAGGAACTAATTGTGATTTATATTTTAAAATAGGACCTAAAAATAATCTTTACAAGTCCAATAATAAACTTTTTTATGACTGTGATACGGTATGTGATGAAAATGGAAAATTTCTATCAGTTACCGCATTGGGTTCAGACGATAAGCCTGTCGTCGTTGATGGCCAAATAGAAGGAATTGTAAATAATGATTACAACCTTCTAGCTCCAATAGGAAAATTTGTAAAAGCTCCAAATGATATTGGTGATTACTTTAATTTAATATTCAAATTAGCTATTGGGCTCTGTGGCGTACTTGCTGTGGTGATGATAGTGATAAGTGGCATCCAATACATGGGGGATGAATCCATCTTTGGTAAAACAGAGGCTAAGAGTAAGATCCTTGCTTCAATACTTGGACTATTTATAGCTCTTGGTTCTTATGCATTATTAAATACTATTGATCCAGATTTGTTGGGAGGGAAAGGGGTAGCGATTGATCAAGTTAATGTAAAAATAGAACCTTTGTATGATAGAGGAGCAAATGATCCCAAAACTGCAAGCGGTGAAAGTGTCCGATGCACACCTGTTCTGTCTGGTCCTTGTTCCGTCGCAAACCTAACTCCTATTTTTGGAGCAGAAAAGGCAGTGGCTATGTCAAAAATTTGTAATATGGAAAGTGGGGGTAGTAGTGTTGCTAGTGGAACCGATGTCTGTAAACCTGGTAATACTTCTTTTTCTTTCGGTTTATTCCAAGTTAATTTAGCGACAAATGGTATTCTTGCCGGAAAAGATTGTGTTGATTTATTTGATAAAAGAGTAAGAGGAGCAGATGCCATAGAACCAAAATACACTAGTGGTTATAGTTGTAAACTATTGCCAGGAAAAGAAAATCTTTATAATACGTGCAAAAATAGATTATTGGACACTACTACCAACTTAGCAATTGCAAAAAGTTTGTTTCATAACTCATATGGAATGAATAATTGGATTGGTGACAAGAAATATTGTGCTTCTGCTTTTAAATAAATTTTATGCCAAGAAAAACAAAAATAATATTTATAACTGTATTCATAATTACCCTTACAATATTGCTTGGTGTTTATTTTTATAACAAAAGTAAAAATCCAAACACAACTGACCCAAATGCAACTTTCTATCAAAAATTCAATCCATTTAGTCCTGGAAACAAAATACCCGTAAACCCTGATGCCAAGCCTGATGAGACAAATAAACCAGGGGAGGGGGTTACATCTAAGGAGTCTTCTAAATTTTATCAAATAACTGACTTTGCAGTAGCAGGTGCGACCTTCTTAGAAGATACGAGACTAGTAGATATTACAAACACAGATATAGAGGGGGTTGCTCTAGAAGAAAAAGATCCATATGAAAAAGCTCCATCCGTCAGATATGTCGAAAGAAAAAATGGACATGTTTATAAAATGTTTTTAGATACAAAAACAAAAGAAAAAATATCAAATTTAACTATTACAGCTATTTACGAATCATATTTCAACAGCAAGGCCGATACTGTATTGTATAGATATCTGTCTGATGATGAAACAATAAATAGCTTGGCAATGAAAATTGGATCCTCGACAAAAGATTTCTTGCCACAAAATATCACAGACATGGCTGTATCTCTTGATAAAACAAAATACTTTTATTTAGTAAAAAATGGAAATGGTTCAACTGGAGTATCTGGAAATTTTGAAGACAAGAAAGAAAGTATCGTTTTCAGTTCTCCTTTCACAGAGTGGCTACCACAATGGACCAATAATCAAAATATATTTTTAACCACCAAGCCTTATTATGCATCCAACGGAAGTATATTTATACTAAATACAGCAAACAAAACTATTACAAAACTATTTGGTGGCATAGCTGGACTTACGACCTTGGTTAATTCAAATGGCTCAGATATTCTATATAGTGTATCTACAGGTAATGGTCCTAGACTTAATGTTTTTAATATAAATAAACACAGCTCTGTGGATTTGAAAACATCAGGACTACCAGAGAAGTGTGCTTGGAGCAATGATGACGTAACTGTTTATTGTGCTATCCCAAACACGATAGTAGGGAATCAATATCCAAATTCTTGGTACCAAGGATTAGTTTCTTTTGATGATTATTTTGTAAAAATAAACACAACAACAGGAGAGAGGATCACCTTGGCTAATTCTAAAGACGAAATCCCAGTGGATAGTATTAACATGTTTTTAAGTAAGGCTGAAGATAAACTATTCTTTGTAAACAAAAAAGATTATACTCTTTGGAGTTTAGATTTGTAAGTTTATAAAGTTGAAAGTTATAAAGTTTATAAAGTAAAATACCTTGGCGACGCCAAGGCATTTTACTTTTTACTTTCTACTTTCTACATACTACTCCCTGTGTATTTTATAACTACTCTTCGGCTTGGTCCATAACCCTCTGATTCAGTTTTTATATCAGGAATTCCTTCTAAAAACATGTGCACAATACGACGCTCGTTGGCAGGCATAGGATCTATCTCAATATTACTTTTAAAGTATTTAGCACGCTCAGCCATCATATGAGCAATATTTTTCAAACTATCAAATCTTTTCTTTTGATAACCATTTACATCAACAAAAATATTGGAAATTTCTTCTTGTCCAGAATTTTTTTCAGCTATTTTACGAACAAGATGATTGAGTGATCTGAGTGTCTCTCCTTCGCGCCCAATCATAAACCTTGAGTCTGGTGTCTCAATCATACACCAAAGCATGCCATTCTCAAGAGAAATTTCCAATTTTGAAATAGTACAAGCTGTATGCTTAAAAATATCTTCTATTGTTGATTTAATTATTTCTTCATTCATATTAAATTACTTTATTCTCTAACGATCGACGAATATGCCATTCTTGAGCGATAGTGAATATATTACTTATAACGAAATATAAAGCAACTGCAGCTGAAATCTTCCAAGAAATAAATACTATAAATATAGGTAATATGTATTTGATGTTTGTTTGCATGCTCCCTGAAAGTTCGTCTTGAAATGTTTTGGCTTCTATTGGTGTGTTACTAGGGATAATTTCAACCTTAGATTTAACAGGGGAGGCCAAGTAGCCTTGAATAAACTGGGTAATACCAGCCAAAATAGCCAAAACAAGACTTTTTCCACCTAGTTCAATTAATCCTAAAAAGTTTGTGTTCATGGCAACTGGTTTAGAGACAAATGAGTAGATTGCTCCAGCATCCAGAGAAAGTCCTTTTAAAAATACATAATATAAAGCAAAGATGACAGGTAGTTGTATTAAAACAACAATACAGCCGGAAAATGGGTTAGTTCCATATTTCTTATATAATTCAAAGGTTTTTTTGGCTTGTTCTTCTTTGTTGGGATAATCCTTTTTAATTTGTTTGATTTCTGGCTCCATTCTCTTCATAAGAATTTGACTCTTGATGGATTTCTTGGTTAGGGGAGAAAGGGCTAGTTTAATAAGAATCGTTACAAGAATAATGGCAAAACCAACATCACCAAAAGTGACATTATCAACTATAAAAATAAGGATATTGTAAATTGGTTGGTAAAAAATAGAATTCCATATTGATGACATTGCTCTATTGTAGCACAAGAAGTTATAACTTTCTACTTTCTACTCATACAAGTGGATCAAAGTGCTTCTTCTGCCAAGGGTGACAACGAAGAATTCTTATAAAACCCTTATAAATCCCTATAAATGAGCCGTATTTTGAGATGGCTTCTTTGGTATATTCTGAGCAGGTTGGTAAAAAAACACACGAGTTATGTGATCGAAGTGGTGTTTTTTGATAAATATTTATCAAATATATAAAAAATTTTTTCATTTTATATGATTTTGGCTTTTTTAAGAATAAATTCAATATCTTTCTTTGCTTCAATAGGGGAAGCTACTAAAGCTTCTTTTTTATAAAAGAATATTCCTGCACAAGATTTTAAATCATAAGAACGCAGTATATTATAACCCTTTCTACGTAAAGAATTTCTCCTTACAGCTGTTTTAGCCACCTTTTTGGGTGCAACAAAGGCATAGGAGGGGATATCTTGTTTTATATACCGCAAAATAAAAAACGAGCCAGAAACGACGTTTCCTTTCTCCATAATGGTTTGGAAGGCGTTTTTGGTAACTCGCTTTTTTTTTGAGAGCATACTTGCTTTATTTTGATTATTATTTTGCAATTGAAACCTTTGCACGGCCCTTTTGGCGACGTGCTTTGGTGACCTTCTTTCCACCTGGAGTTTTTGCACGAACCAAGAATCCGTGAGTTTTGGCTCTTTTCCTTTTATTTGGTTGATATGTTTGAGACATATGCAAAATATATACTATAATTGACAAAATTGCAATATAGAGCCATAAACCCCCACACCTATATTTTTATGGTTTTCAACGCAGACGATTAGTCTGCAATAAAAATATAGGTGTGGGGGTAAACATATCCACATGTTATTAACAGCTTAATTAAGATTTCTAATTATTGTGTTTTTAAAAACACAGGTATAATGGATGACATGAATACAAACGAACTCTGGGAAAAGTGCCTTTCTGAAGTAGAACTAAATATATCAAAAGCTAATTTTACAACTTGGTTTAAAAACACGTCTATAATCAAAGAAGAAGCGGGGACACTATATGTTGGAGTTCCAAACGAATTCGTGAAAGACTGGTTGTATAATAAATTCCACAAATTAATACTTAAAACAATAATTGGGCACGAAGAGGGTGTTCGTAGTATTGAATATGTAATACACAAAAACGAAACTACCCCCAATAAAAACATTGAGGCTATTAAACAAATCAATATTAATAAAGAGCTTCCCCTTAATGATCTTTATTTAAACAAGGACGACAACTTGAATCCTAAATATAATTTCAATTCTTTTGTTGTGGGTCCTTTTAATGAGCTAGCTTATGCTGTTGCTCAAGCTATAATCACGAATCCTGGTCAAAACTATAACCCTTTCTTTGTATATGGTGGAACAGGGCTTGGTAAAACACATATGATACAGGCGATAGGGAATACTATTAAAACAAAATATCCTAATAAAAAAATATATTATGTTTCCTTAGAAAGATTTGCGATTGATTACATAAACTCAATTCAAAACAAAAATCCAAATTCTTTTAAGGAAAAATATAGAAAATATGATGTTATTATAATGGACGATATACAATTTATATCTGGTAAAGACAAAACACAAGAGGAATTGTTTCATTTATTTAATACATTATATGAAAACAACAAACAAATAATCTTTTCGTCTGACAAACATCCAAACTTTATACAAGGATTAGAAGAAAGGTTGCAATCTAGATTTGCATCAGGAATGACTGTTCAAATAGTAGAACCAGACTATGAATCAAGAATAGCTATAATAAAAGCCAAATTTGAGTCGACAAACTGTATTATAGAGGAAGAAATAACGGCCTATTTAGCTGAAATATTAGACGGCAACATTCGTGAACTTGAAGGAAGTTTAAATACTATAATTTGTCAATCTCAACTTAAAAACAAATCCTTGTCTTTGAATGAAATTAAAATTCTCATTAAAAATAACATAAAACCAAAGAAAACTGTTGCCATAAAAGACATAGTGACCATAATTGCTAATTATTATGGAATATCAGACGAAATTATCTATGAGAAGACTCGCAGGAAAGAGATTGTAAGGGCTAGACAAGTAGCGATGTATATACTCCGTGAAGATTTTAATATTTCTTATCCACTTATAGGTAGTAAACTGGGTGGCAGGGACCACACAACAGCCATACATTCACACTTAAAAATTAAAGATGATTTAAAAACAGACCCAGCACTATTACAAGAAATAGAGAAAATAAGAATTATGTTTAAATAATTAATAAGGGTGTGGAAAAGGTGTGTTTATAAAAAATTTAAAAGTGTAAAACTTTCAAGCAAAAAATATTATTTATATTTATTCAAAAACTATTGTTTTAAAAAATAAAAAAATTAAAAAATGAGACTTATAAAACAACACCAGAAAAGTAATACACATATTCACACCTATAATAATAATAATAAAATATATTAATAATTAATTATAAAAATACCATGAAGTTAGAATGCTCAATAGAAAAAATTAAAAATGCTCTCATGACGGTTGATAGGATAACAGGGAAAAATTTAACTCTTCCAGTTCTAGGTTCTGTTCTTTGGGTTGCTACTGGAAAGTCTTTAAAATTACGTGCTACAAATTTAAATATTGGAATTGAAATGGAAGTACCTGCCAAAATTGAAAAAGAAGGGATTGTAGCCATAAGAAGTGATATTTTATCATCCCTCTTTTCTGTTTTATCAGGAGATTCAATTGTTTCATTCGAATTAATTAATGATAATTTATCTGTCAAGACGAAATTAAATACAATAATTCTTAAAAGTATATCAAGTGAAGATTTTCCAACCATCCCCTTGATAGAAGGAGAAGAATTAAACATTTCTATAAGTAAATTTATAGAAGGAATTAAGTCTGTTTACTATAGTGCTTCAATGTCTGAAATAAAACCAGAAATTGGAAGTATTTATATTTATCCAGAAGAAGACATGCTTGTCTTTGTTGCGACGGACTCATTTAGGCTTGCAGAAAAAAAGGTAAAAATAAAACAAAAACTTTCATTTGGTGGAATATTAATTCCATTTAAGAATACAACTGAGATAATAAAGGTTTTTGAAAATATGGATGGTGATATTAAAATAACCCTACAAAAAAATCAAATTTCTTTTACAACACAAAATATATATTTAACATCAAGAATCATTGATGGTTTGTTTCCAGACTATAAACAGATAATTCCCAAAAGGGGAACAACGGATGTGACCCTTCTCAAACAAGACTTTAGTTCGTCTTTAAAGATATCAAATATTTTTTCAGATAAGTTTAATCAAATAACATTCAATATAAAACCCAAGGAAAAAGTTTTTGAAATAGAAGCTAAGAACACCGATGTTGGTGAAAACATAACTCTTCTAGGGGGTGCCCTTTCTGGAGAAGATGTCATTCTTAATTTTAATTATAAGTATATTATAGATTGTTTCACTTCTATATCTTCTGATTCATTAGTTTTGGAATTTAATGGTAACAATAGACCTATGATAATAAAACCAGTAGGAGACGCCTCTTTCTTGTATTTAGTAATGCCTATGAATAGGTAAGTGTTCCATAGGTCGGACCTAGGGACAAAAATTTAAAACAAAAGACCCTAGGTCCGACCTGTGGCCCTTAATATTATGGACTATAATCATATCAAAAACTATTTAGAGAAATTTAAAACACTTCTTTTTTCAAAAGAAGAAAATCTTAAAATTATTTCTATTATTCTTGAAAAGAACATTTCATTAAAAATTGAAACCAAATTTATTTCTATAAAGGCTCCATTTATTTATATAAAAGCCTCACCACTGGTTCATAACGAGATTATGATGCACAAAGAAAAGATATTGTTTGATATATCCCAAATAATTAAAGAAACAAAATTTAAAGATATATACTAGTAATCACTAATTAAAATATTCGCCACAGCTTCCCCTTTGTTCCCATTTATATCATATCCAACAACACTAACAACATTACTGTTTGTTGTGCCCACTACTTCCTTGGGAATAAAAGAAACATTAAAGGGGGCTGTTTTAAGAGATTTTAAATAAGTTTTGTTTATAAAAATGTCAATTTTTTTTATTTGATTTTGGCCTAACGAATTTATATTGAAAACGACAGTATCGTCATTCTTATATGGAAGATCAGAAATACCACTTATTATAAATTCTGGGTTAGTTTTATTTTCGCCATTTATCAATGGTTGATTCACAGAAGATATTATTTTGTAATTTATATAATTACTTGACCACCATTTTTGAACACCATATTCCCAGTTGTTGTATTGTAAATCACTGGTACTTTTACTGGGAGTAGTGTTTAGTGGGTCGTCTTTGTTTATCCAATACAAAATAGTATGTACGTTTGTTATAGACACTTCATTGTTGGTATCTATTGGGATACCTGTTACTAAATCATATGAAGTAGGGTTATCCATAAAAGTTTCTCCTCCTTGCCAAAAACCACGAATAATAGGAGGAAGAGAATTATCTATAGGCTCTGGTTTCTCAAAAAATTCGTTTGGTTTATCTTTTAGTGCTTCGCTCATAACTCCGTTCCAGATAGGTCCAGCAAGGGCTGCACCACCTTTTTTCATTGGGGTGTTGTCATTGTTACCAACCCACACACCAACAGCTACAGAGGGCGTATATCCGATTGTCCATGCATCTTTATTGTTGTTTGTTGTACCTGTTTTAACGGCAACTTCATGGCCTGGTATATTTAATATGGATTTAGCTCCGAATGTTGGAGTACGAGCAACATCATCTGACAGTATGTCTGACAATATGTTTGTAGTGTTTGGACTAACTACTTGATATGACTTATCCTCATATTTTTCAAGCAGTTCCCCTTTTGAATTTTCTACAGACAAAATGCCTTTGTGTGGATGACGAACTCCACTGGCTGCGAATACCCCATAGGCCGAAGTCATTTCCAGTAGAGTTGTTTCTCCTCCCCCGATAACAAGAGATAGTCCATATCGAGTTGGATCAGTTAAGGTTGTAATTCCTAAATCACTTGCCATTTTTAGTGCATCTTTAATACCAACTAAATATAAAACCTTAACAGCAACTACGTTTATAGACTGAGCAAGTGCTTGTTTAAATGTTAATGGTCCACGAAACTTATCATCATAATTACTTGGTGTATAACAGTCTGCTGTTTTGTGGCCCGCAAGAGGAGACCCCGTAGGATCACAAGAAGAATTGAATTCAGTTTTTACATCAAAGAGAGTTGTGTTGGCAGTATATCCTTTTTCAAAGGCAAGAGCATAGACAATTGGCTTAAAGGAAGATCCCGGCTGTCTTTCCGCTGTGGCTACATTGAAATTCCCATCAACTGTTTTATCAAAATAACTACGAGACCCTACCATTGCGAGGATTTGCCCAGTCTTGGGGTCTATTACCACAACTGCAGCGTTTGAACCATTCCAGTTTTTTTCATTTTCTTTTGATTTTTCAAAAGCTATCTCTTCGGCTCTTTTTTGTAAATTATAATCAAGGGTAGTTATAACTTTTAATCCTCCACCTTCAAGAGAATTTAGTCCATAATTTTTCTCTAAATAATCTTTAATAAAAAATACAAAATGTGGAGCCGCTATGTTCATGGGCCTCTCTGGCATAAAGACAACTATTTCTTCTTTTGCTTTATTGTATGTGTTTTCATCTATAAAATTTAAATCAAGCATTCTTTTCAGAACCAGATTTTTTCTTTCATCCAATTTATCTTTATTTTTTCTATAAGGAGAATAATATGTCGGACCATTGGGTATTGCAGCCATATATGCTGATTCAGCCAAAGTCAGGTCAAGTGGTTTTTTATTGAAAAAGGCCTTTGAAGCTTCTTCTATACCATAGATATTTCCACCATATGGTGCTTCATTTAAATATAAAGTAAGGATGTCTTCTTTGCTCATAACCTTTTCAAGTTTGATTGCAAGGATCCACTCTTTCATTTTACGAGTAATTGAAACCTCGGAAGTTAGTAGTGTGTTTTTTATTAATTGTTGGGTTATAGTAGAACCTCCCTGGACCTTTCTTCCTGTTAGTTTAGCCCAAATTGTTGCACGAAAAATCGAAGTGATCCTAATTCCTTTATGTTTATAAAATTCACCATCTTCTATAGCAACAGTTGCATTCTTGATATTTACACCAATCTCTTCATAGGGGATGACGGTTCTTTTAATATTTTCGTGTACATCATAAAGCAATATTTCCCCAGTACGATCATATATTTTAGTAGAACTTTGGACTTTTCTTTCTGTAAATAGTTTAAAGTCTGGCAATTCAAGCATACTAACCCAAATGATAGTGGCTCCGAATAATATAATTCCCAATCCAATTATAAAAAATGTAACGTTTTTAAATGACTTAAATGAATATTTCTTCATATTTTAGTATCATAACACAAAAAATGGTATAGCGGACAAAGACTTAAAGATGTGATAATATAAGGATATGAGTAAAATAATAATAGATGAAGAAAAAAGAGCAGAGCTCCTAAGCAGAGGAATATCTTTTATTTACCCCACAAAAGAATTTTTAGAAGAAAAAATAAAAAAAGGAGAAAAACTTACAATATATTTAGGCATAGATCCTACAGGACCTACGCTTCATTTGGGGCACGCTATCCCAATTAAAAAACTAAGTGAATTCCAAAAGGTAGGACATAAAATCATACTTCTCATGGGTGACTTTACTGCTATGATAGGGGACCCTACCGATAAAGGGGCAGCCCGCAAACAACTCACCCACAAAGAAGTAATGGCAAATTTAAAGAATTATAAAAAACAAGCAAGTAAACTGATTTCTTTTACAGGGGAAAATCCCGCAAAAATTACATTTAATTCTTCTTGGCTCGGAAAAATGAATTTTGAAAAAGTTATTTCTCTTGCATCAAACATGACAGTTCAGCAAATGCTTGAACGAGATATGTTTGAAAAAAGAATGAAAGATGGCAAGCCTATATATCTACACGAATTTATGTACCCTCTCATGCAAGGATATGATTCTGTTGCTATGGATGTAGATGGTGAAATAGGAGGTAATGATCAAACCTTTAACATGCTTTGTGGTCGTGATCTTATGAAAACCATGAAGAACAAAGAGAAGTTTGTTATAACAATGAAGCTTCTCGAAGATAATTCTGGTAAAAAAATGGGGAAGACAGAAGGCAACATGATAGCCCTTTCAGATTCCCCAGAAGAAATGTATGGAAAAGTAATGAGTTGGACCGACGGGATGATTGTTCCAGGATTTGAACTTTGTACCAATACACCAACCCTTGAAATAGAAAAAATGTCTAAGGACATACATGCAAATTTAGTTAATCCTAAAGATTTAAAAATACGCCTTGCCAGAGAAATAGTTGCTCTTTTTTACAAAGAGAAAAAAGCCAAAGAAGCGCAAGAGAAGTGGGAAAAGACTTTTTCTAAAAAAGAAACTCCTCTAGATGTATTAGAAATAAAAGTAAAAAAAGACGAATTGCTTGTAGACGTTCTGTTAAAAAATAAAATAGTAACATCTAAGGGTGACTTCCGTAGGCTTGTAGACGAAAAAGCAATTACCAACTTAGATACAAATGAGAAAGTTTTATCTCATGTTGAAATTGTGAAAGAAGGAGTCTATCGAATAGGGAAGAAGAGATTTTGTAAAATAATTATTAATTAGTGATTAGTAGCTAGTGACTAGGTTCTAGTAAAAACACCTTGGCATCGCCAAGGTATTTTTACTAATCACTAGAAACTAGATACTAGAACCTAATTTAATATTCAGAACCATCGAGTCCCGCGAATTCTTCAAGTTCTTCTTCATCATCACCTCCAAGAATGTCATCATCGCCTAAAAGATCATCATCTACTAGAAGCGGATCATCTAAATCTTCATCAGGTGCTAATATATCCACATCATCTTCGTTTATATCTACATCACCCACTATTTCTTCGTCATCTTTATAACTCATAATTTCTTTAATATTTTAAAAACATATTATAATATCCATTTGTATCAAAATATTATTTTCTTTGCAATAGCTTCCCGTCTGTGGATAACTCCCACACCTATATTTTTATAGTTGCTTACAACGCAGATTAAAAATCTGCAATAAAAATATGGGTGTGGGAGATAACTATTTGTACTTTAAATCGAATTTTTCGCAAGCTAAACAAGTAATACCAATAGCAATAGCATCTAATTCATCATCAGAAGTCACCTTAGTTCTTACCTCAATTAATTTAGGGACCATAGACATTACACCGTCTTTGGTAGACCTACCATATCCTGTGACGGCAATTTTAACCTGAGGTGGAGTATACTCAAAAATAAGCAAATTATTTCTTGATGCACTGTAAATAATCACACCTCTTGCCTCAGAGACACCCATGACGGTCTTTTGGTTGTTAGTAAAAAAAAGTTTTTCTATCGCTAAAGCTTCCGGTTTAAATTTTTTAATTATTTTTTCTATTTCATTGCCGATTAAAGTTAGTCTGGCATGGAACGGAATATCAGCCCTAGTTTTAAAACAAGACGAATACACCAGCTCGTGTTTTGGTTTTAAAGTCTTGTCCAATATAGCTATTCCTATTCTTTCAAACCCTGGATCAATTGCTAAAATTCGCATAAGTTTATTTTTCTATAAAATCGAACCCCAAATGCTCATAACCCTTCTTGGTTACTGTTCTACCTCTGGTTGTCCTTTCAAGTAAACCAAGTTGTATTAGATAAGGCTCGATAACTTCTTCTATGGTAGCTTCTTCTTCGCTTGTAGCGGCAGCAATGGTTTTCAATCCAACTGGTCCACCATTAAATTTATTAATAATTATTTCTAGAACCCTTCTGTCAGAAGAAGTTAATCCTATTTCATCTATTTCTAGTAAGGCCAAGGCACTTTTGACGGCGCCTTTCGAAAGGGGTAGTTTGTGGACTTGGGCATAATCACGACAACGTTTAAGGAAATAATTTGCAGTACGAGGAGTAAATCGAGCCCGTTTCGCAATCTCATCTAATGCCTCATCTTCTAATTCTACACCGAGAATTTTTGCTGAACGAGTTAAAATCTTTTTTATTTCATCATGAGTATAAAACTCAAGACGGAAAACACCTCCAGAGAATCGAGACCTAAGAGGAGAAGAGAGGAGAGCGATACGAGTAGTTGCAGCTATAAGAGTAAAGGGCGGAAGCTCAAGTTGGATTGTTCGAGCTGAAGGACCTTTACCAATAATAATATCCAAAACTCCAGATTCCATTGCTGGGTAAAGAATTTCTTCTACCATTTTATTTAAGCGATGAATCTCATCAATAAAAACAATATCTCCTGGAGCAAGATTTGTGAGGATTGATGCCAGGTCCCCGACCTTCTCAATGGCGGGACCTGAAGTAATTTTGATTTGTCGACGAGTCTCTTTGGCTATTAAATGTGCCAAAGTTGTCTTTCCGAGACCAGGAGGTCCATAAAAAAGTATATGTTCAGCTGGATGAGAACGCTCTTCGGCTGCAGTTAGAAGTATTTTAAGGTTAGCTTTAATATTTTCTTGACCAATATAGTCTGTCCATACATTTGGACGTAATGTTTGATCCAAAAACCCCTCGTCTTTCTGTACTAGGGGGTCGGAACCACTATTTTTTGTTGTGATATCTTTACTTGACATTATTTTCTTAGTATGCTATACTCTCCCCAGATCTTAATACGTTTTAATTATAGCATTTTTTTGTTAAGAGAACATAAATCTCTAAGCAATCGGCCCCGTGCTCTATATATGTGCATAGGACGTCTTGGTTTATATTTATATTTACTGTGGCTATCCTGTAATCATATGTTACTTTGTTAGCGCATGCTTCCAAAGGATTGTTTAGAGATTTATGTTTTTTTAATTATAAGTAAAAGGCGAAATAGCTCTTCTCAGAGGGTCCGCATAATTTCTTGCTAGAAATTTGCTCATTGCTCGGGCCGTCGCCCTCCGCCGGCCCCTCTGATAAGACTATTTCACCTTTTACTTTCTTATATATAAATCTACTCTTCCGATAAATCTACTACACTCGTAACTTCCTCATAAGCAGTGATGCCCTTTAATATTTTTACTAAACCATCTTCTTGTATAGTGAGAGAGACCTGATCTCTGGCAGCTTCTTTTATTTCTCTCTCGCTTGGATTTTTAGTTATGATATTTTCAATCCTTTCGTCATTATAAATAGCTTCAAATATTCCTATCTGCCCTTTGTATCCAGTATTGTTACATTCTAGACAGCCAACTGGTTCGTAAATTTTAAATGGGGTACTTAAGTCTACTCCATAATCACTCAGATTTTTGTTATGAGATTTTGCCTTTTCTAGGAGAGTGTTGATTGTAGATAATTCTTCGTCTTTTATTTTTCTTTCTTTCTTACAATGTACACAAAGTCTTCGCACTAGTCGCTGAGCGATAGATAAGGAAAGAGCTGAAACGAGAATCTTGGGATTAACATCCAAGTCTATAAGACGGGGGATCACACCTGCAGCGTTGTTGGTGTGCAAGGTAGAAAAGACCAAGTGACCAGTCAAGGCAGATTCTACGGCAATTTTTGCTGTCTCGGCATCCCGGATTTCTCCAACCATTATGACATCTGGATCCTGACGAAGAGAAGAACGTAGCCCTTCTAAGAAGGTATATCCCTTCTCATCGTCTGTCTGAGTCTGAGTGATCCCAGGCAAATGATATTCAATAGGATCTTCAATTGTAATAATTTTAATCTCTGATGAATAAATTTTTTGTAGGAAAGAGTAAAGGGTGGTTGTTTTACCTGAGCCAGTAGGGCCGGTCAGAAGTATGAGCCCATTGGGCTTCTTAATTTCTCTCATAAAAATGTCATACAACTTTGGTTCGATTCCCATATCTTCTAGCTTTACTCTGATAGATTTTGGATTTAAAATACGCATGACGATAGACTCACCGTAAGCACCAGGGATCAGAGATACACGGAGACTTATTTCATCATCATCTAGAAAGATACTAAAGCGTCCATCTTGGGCGATAGAGTTTGAGGTAATTTTAAGTCCAGAAATAAGTTTGATTCGAGAATTTATAAATTTATGAGCAACTGGTGGAATCTCCATGACTTCATGAAGAATTCCATCGAGGCGGAATCTTAGTCGAACAGTATTTTCTTCTGGTTCAAAGTGTATATCAGAAGCATTGATAGCGACAGCCCCTGCGATGGCGATTTCTAGTATGTGTGAAGTGGTATGTACGTTATCCTTTTCAATTTCTAGGACAGCTTTTTTAATATCCTCTACATTTTTTATATTCACCATTATATTTTTCAAAGCTTCACCTGAAATTGCGATACTTCCAGATTTAGATTCTTTGGCATAAGATATTTCTTTATATCTCTCCCATGCTTTTTCAAGGCTAGCCATTGAGGCCATATAGAAGTGGGGGATATATTCGTGATCAGAAAAATATTTTTGTAAGTTTTCTAGCTTGTCTGGTTGAGGAGAGTGAACTGCGACATGAATATCCTTACCTAAAACTTTAAATGGAGCAACTCCTAGTGCTCTCGCTTCTTTCTCCTCGATAGTACGGAGGGCATCATTGTCTATGGGCATATCCAAGAGGTGAACAGCCGGTACTCCATAGCGAGCTTCAGCTAAAACTTGAACTAAATCTTCTTCTTCTTGCTTTTTTAAATCTGCAAGGTTTTTATTTTGCTTATCATCATCAAATATAATACTCATATAGAGATATTATAGCTTATAAGAGGTTAATATCTACACTTGACAATCACAATCATTAGTGCTTTTATTTAAGGGAAACATAAAAGATTTGTAAACTAAAAAATAGGAGAACAAAAAGATGAAAATTAAAAAAGTATTGCCTTATGTAGTATTTATTGGATTTGTATTTATTGGATTAGTTTCAACAAGTTGTGATACAAGCTCAAAAACTGTAACATCAACTCCTCCAGCTCAGGAAGCGGAAGAAGAGGATTCTTTGACTATCTTTGAGCCATTCCTAAGGTTGAAACTTTCAGTCGCAGACTCTATGGTTGTCTTTAATAGTAGCGAGATCAGGGTCAAAAAGAATTTTTTGGAAGACGAAAATTTCGTTAAGAATGGAATTCTTTACTATACCCTGACTGATTCAGCTAACAGAGTATTACAGACTATTCCGGCCCGGACACCAGCTTCAACCTATTTAATTGAGCGCGATGAAAAGGGAGTACTTAAAAAGATTGTTGCTTCTTTCGAGAATAATGAGGTCACTTACGTGATCAATTATTTCAGGAAAGGAGTTGTCGCAAAAGCTGATAAAAAACAAATTGTGGATAAACAAGGGAAGACTAAGATGGTAACAGCCCCCGTTAAATATCCAAATGTTTTCGTGCCTTGGGGTACGGCAACAGTTACCTACAAAGGGAAAACCACTAAGGGTTTATCTTTTGAGCTCATTATTAATGAGACGGAAGATTCGTATCTCCTGGTTGACAGGAGAGAATGGAAGGGATACGAAGAGTAAAATTTTTATTTTGAATAATTACAAAAGCTTGGCTTATTTATAAACCAGGCTTTTATTTGACAGAAAAGCTATAGCAGGGGGCATTCTAGTGTGGCTTGACAAATACTGCTTGACTTGATATAATATGTTCAAATGTTAGATTTATATCTAAAAGTTTTTTCCTGAATTTTTGGGGAAAAATAAAAAAAATAAATTCTTAAAACAAAAAAACATGAAAAAATGTATGGTTTTTCTGCTCCTCGCCTTATTATTAGGTTTGAAGAGCGTTGGTGCTGATAGTTATCAGCACTGGATTACTTTTTACGAAGAACGAGCAAATAAAAGTATGGTTGAGACAAAACATAGTTTGACTCGTTTGGAAATGTCTGATATCTATGGAGCATTGGTTGGGAATAAAATATTACCAAATGATGTATATCGTCTCTCAACTGGGGTGGTATATAAAATTCCTCAACCTAGCCTTTTCCTCGAATACATCGAAAGATGTGTGAAGGTAGCTAGACCTTCTGCTACAACAGCCCAGTTGGTTTTTGAAGCAATTTCAACCTCTGAAAGAACTCAATGGGGGAATGATATCTCCGTCAGAGTTCGAAATTATTATTATTCATCTCTAAACAAGAAAGTACAGTTTAATGATAATTATTCAGGTGCTGATGAAGGAGTATGGGTTTTGGTTATAGATGGGACGCCAACAATCAAATGTGATTGTGGCAATCCATTAGAACGCATTGGTGAAATGGTTAAAGCAACCCCACCAAAGCAAGATCCACCACCGCCTCCTCCACCTCCACCTACTGACGACAACAATCAGGCCCCTAAAAAGGTACTGAAAGTAAATAAATCAGTTCAGGACTTGGGAAAACCAAACCAAGATCCAAGGCCACAAAGAGGTGAAATTAAAATTAGAATCGGTGATGTGGTAATTTCCTTAGGGATTTTAACAGCCCTGATTTTATTAGCTAAACACCTTTTGGGTCACTCAGATGATCCGGACTTGCCTGATCAGGGGATTGATCCGCCTCCAAATCCTGGAAATACAAATACAGGAGGGCCAGGGATTGACCCACCGCCAAATGGTGGATAAAATATTTTTTCATGTATTGGTTATTTCTCTAAAAACCGGAGGACAAAACAGAATATCGTTTCTGTCCTCCACTTTTTTAAGTCTTTAATTCTTCGAAATTGAAGGTTTAAAATTGTAAAATTAACAAAATCAAGTTTATATGTGTATATTGACATATTTCTTAAATATGATATAATACCCAGTATAAAATTAATTAAATTATTAACATTATTATGAAAAAATATATGAAAAAAATAATAGTCGGAATCTTTGGTTTTGCGTTACTTTTTGTAGCTCAAAGCGCTTTCGCTGGAACATGGAACGGTGTATCTGGTGATTGTCCAGATATAAACATTGCAAACTACACAACCAATAACGGTTATGGTAGTCCTTGCTGGAATGGTACAAACATAAGTGCCAAAGCAGGGGATATTATCAATGTGAAGGTTTACTATCACAATACAAGTAATACAACAAATACAAATACTCGTATTAAAGTATTTGCACCAACTGGTTCTTCTATGAACCATTCTTTTAGTGCACAAATTCTTTCAAACCAAGGAAATCTGTATACTCAAAATGTCTCAGTTAATCTTTCATCATCACAGACCCTCAGTCTTCTTTCTGCTAAATGGTATCCAAATCAAACTCAAGTTGAAGCTTCTTTGCCAAATGGACAGAGTAGCTCTGCAGTTTTAAGTAGTAGTGGTTTAAATATTGGAGATATTGCTCCAGGTTGGAATACCCAGGGTTCTATAAATGTTGCATTTAAAGTAAGTGACACTATTATTCCCGAAACTTGTAAAGATCCTTCTGCGACAAATTATGGAGGTACACTTCCTTGTACTTACCCTGCACAACTTTGTAAGGATCCATCTGCATCAAACTACAACGGGGCTCTTCCTTGTACTTACCCTGCACAGCTTTGTAAGGATCCAAATGCCACAAACTACAATGGCTCATTACCATGTGTGTATCCTCAGCCAACTGTTTGTTTAATTAAAGGCTTTTCAGCAAGTCCTAGCACTATAACAGTAGGAGATTCTTCCGTGCTAAATTGGTCAACAAGTGGATGTAATTTAGTAAGCATTTCTCCAACAATAGGAACTGTAAATGAAGTAGATTATGAGACAGTAAAACCTTCTGAAACAACAATTTATACATTGGCAGCACGTTCACAAACTGGAATATATCAATATTTAACAAGGACTGTTGTTGTGAATCAATTACAGCTTTGTAAAGATACTTCAGCGACAAACTACGGAAAATCATTGCCATGTAATTACCCTGTGCAACTTTGTAAGGACCCATCCGCATCAAACTACAATAATCCAATTCCATGTACTTACCCTGCACAGCTTTGTAAGGATCCAAATGCAACTAATTATAATGGATCATTACCTTGTGCTTACCCAGTACTACTTTGCCAAGACCCATCTGCTATAAACTATAGAGGTCCATTACCATGTAATTATCCATCAAGAATTTGTTTAGACCCATCTGCATCAAATTATCGAGGACTACTTCCGTGTACATATCCCATAAGACTATGTCAGGATCCAAATGCTTCAAATTACCGTGGAGGACTACCATGTGAGTATCCCGTAAGAGTTTGTACAGATCCAGGTGCAAGTAACTATAGAGGAAGTCTTCCATGCGAATACCCAGTAAGAATTTGTCAGGACCCCGGTGCTTCAAATTACCGTGGCTCATTACCATGTTATTATCCACAACCAACAAGACTATATTGTCAGGATACGGGAGCAAGTAATTATCGCGGTTTACTCCCATGCGAATACCCAGTAAGACTATGTCAGGACCCAAGTGCTTCAAATTACCGTGGCTCATTACCATGTTATTATCCACCAACACAGCAATTATGTCAGGATCCAACAGCGACAAATTACAAAGGTGCATTGCCATGTAACTATGTTATCTATGTAAATAAAAACGTAGTTACAACTGTTGCCACAAATATTTCTAAGAATGAAGCACAAGTTAATGGATATATAACTAGCTCATCTTATTATAATGCCAATACATATTTTGAGTATGGAACAACAATAAATCTTGGATCAAGAACCACTTCAAAAAATACTATTGGTAATAGTAACATGAGTGATTATCTAAGAGGCCTTAGTCCCAATACCCTTTACTACTTTAGAGCAGTAGGAGAAGGTCCAGACGGAATATCTAAGGGAAGTATTGAAATTTTTAGAACACTAAAAGAGGTCACAGTTCAACCTATAATAATACAAGGGACAACTGTCATTGGTAGAGAATCTCCTGTTTTGTTAAATATAACAAATAGATATCAAGTTATTGGAGAAGGTGACCTTATCGACTATGTTGTAACTTACAAAAATATTGGAAAGACAAGGTTAGTAAAACCTATGGTTCAAGTGATTCTTCCTACAAACGTTACACTTGTAAATTCTTCACGTGGGACATATGCAGTAGATACACATACACTTTCTGCACAGGTTGAAGATCTTAATGCAGGAGAAGAAGGCGTTATATATTTACAAGGACAAGTCGACAGTATCCCCTTGAATAATTCTCAAATTCCAACAACAGCAATTCTGATATATACAAATACAAATGGATCCCAAGAAAATGTTATGGCATATGTCATCAATGTGCCTAGATTGGGGGGATTAGTTTCAACAATAGATAACTCTGTTCTAGGAAGTGCAGCTTTCTTTGGTGGATTGTTCTCAATCGGTCTTGTAGGTTGGTTATTGATAATTCTTCTAATTTTGTTAATAATTCTAATCGCTCGTTCTTACAGGAAAACATCAAGTGAAAGCAAAACAGTAATTCACACGACAACACATTAAAAAACATTAAACATTAAACATTAAACATTGCCCCGCCTCTCTTCGAGAGGCGGGGCAATTGTGTTAGTATATACATATGAAAACCAGGATATTAACATTAGAAAAGTTAGGTCAAACAGCTAAAGAAATAATAAAAAAAGTAAGTGAAATTCACAACAATAAAGCCACAGTTATTGCTTTTCGTGGTGACTTGGGCGCTGGGAAAACAACTTTAACAAAAGAAATAGCAAAACAATTGGGAATCAGAGAAAGAATCATTTCTCCAACTTTCGTCATTATGAAAATATATAAAACCAAAGATAAAAAATTTAAAAAGTTAATTCATATAGATGCTTATAGGCTAAAAAATAGCGACGAACTTCTTAACTTGGGATGGGAAGAGATAGTTAAGAATAAAGACAATTTCATAATTGTTGAATGGCCAGAAATGGTTCCTCTGTGTTTTGATGATGATTGCCACAAGGTAAATTTAGAACACAAGGGAGAGACGACAAGAGTAATCAAAATAGAGTATAATTAAAAAATGGGGAAGATTACACACAGTAACAAAAAGCTAGTTTTGCTTGATACACATGCTATTATTCATCGTGCTTACCATGCGCTGCCAGAGTTCATGAACTCACGTGGCGAGCCAACTGGGGCTATATATGGACTCGCCACAATGCTGTTCAAAATTATAACAGAATTAAAGCCAGACTATATAGTGGCTTGTTATGACTTACCCAAGAAGACATTTAGGCATATTGCTTATGATGATTACAAAGCCGGTAGGGCCAAGACAGATGATGCTTTGGTTGTTCAGCTTGTCCGCTCCCGAGAATTCTTTAAAGCTCTTTCTATTCCGATGTATGAGTGTGAGGGCTTTGAGGCGGATGATCTACTGGGTACTATTGTTGAGCATAATAAATCAGAAAAAGACTTAGATATTGTTATTGCTTCAGGAGATATGGATACATTACAACTTGTTGATGATAGACGAGTGCAAGTTTATACTTTGAAAAAAGGGATCAACGATACCATTTTATATAATGAAGAAAAAGTCAAAGAGCGTTTCGGCTTTGACCCCATATATCTTCCCGACTACAAAGGACTTCGAGGTGATCCCTCGGATAATATTATTGGGATAAAAGGTATTGGAGAAAAGACAGCGACAACACTCATCTCTAAATACGGAACTGTAGAGAAGATGTACAAAGAATTGAAGAAAAACCCGAGTGATTTAAAAAAACTTGGAATTACAGAAAGAGTTTTTAATTTATTAAAAGAAGGAGAAGATGAAGCTATCTTTTCAAAGACACTTGCCACCATCAGGCGTGATGCACCGATTGATTTTAAAATTCCGAAGAAAACTTGGAAAGAGTTAGTTGTAGAAGGGACTGTAGCAGAATTTTTCAAAACGATGGAATTCAAGAGCTTACAAAGTAGATTTTTAAAAATTTTAGGGAAAGACAATGATGTTGCTACCGACGCCGAGCAAAGTCCTCGGATCTCATCTCCCAATTCCTTTGGGAAGCTCGGTCAGAATATTGCTCAAAAGGCTTTGCTCAACCCTGGTAGTGAAGCAGATAAGGCCCAACAAGAAAAAGCAAAAATTGCTTTTTGGTTGCTTGATTCTGAAAAGACAAATCCTGACATAGAGGAGGTGATTTCATACAAGAATAGTTCATCTCTTGATGAGGCAATCCAAAAAATGGAAGAAAATATAAAAAAAGAAGGATTAGAATATGTATATAAAGAAATAGAATTACCCCTAATCCCCATAATAGAAAGAATGGAAAAGATTGGTATCAAAATAGACAAGAGCTATTTAGGTAAATTATCTAAAGAGTATCATAATGATTTGACCAAGATAGAGAAAGAGATATGGGGCTATGCAGGAAGAGAATTTAATATAAATTCACCGAAGCAATTAGGAGAAGTTCTTTTTGATGAGATAAAAATAGGTGAAGTAGATGGAAAGTCTTTGGGGATTAAAATGAAGAAGACAAGTGGGGGCGCTCGTTCTACAAAAGAAAGCGAACTTGAAAAACTTCGCCCATTTCATCCTATTATTGAAAAAATATTGGAACATAGAGAATTACAAAAATTACTTTCTACTTATATAGATACAATTCCGAATGTTATTTCAGAAGATGGACGGCTTCATGCTAGCTTCTTGCAGTATGGAACCACAACAGGAAGATTTTCTTCAAATAATCCTAACTTACAAAATATTCCCATAAAGACAGAGAGAGGAAAAAAGATAAGAAATGCTTTTATTGCAGAAGATGGATATATTTTAGCTTCTTTTGATTATTCACAAATAGAACTTAGAATTGCGGCACTTCTCTCTCAGGATTCTTTTTTTATAAAAACATTTCAAGACAGGAGAGATATTCATAGTGCCGTGGCCATGAAAGTTTTCGGAGTTCCTGAAGATGAAGTAACCGCCGATATGAGAAGGAGGGCCAAGGTCATCAATTTCGGGATTCTTTATGGTATGGGAGTAACGGCTCTCAGTCAAAACTTAAATACTAATCGTAAAGAGGCACAAATATTCTATGATAATTATTTTAAACAATTTCCTACAATTGCTACATATCTAGAAAGTATTAAGATATTTGCAAGAGAACAGAAATACACCAAGACACTTTTTGGAAGAAAAAGATATTTCCCCGCTATAAATTCCCCGTTACCTTTTATGAGAGCGATGGCTGAGCGTATGGCAACCAATGCTCCTATCCAAGGGACTGCTACTGCAGATATCATTAAGCTTGGTATGAATAAGGTAGAGAAAGAATTAGAGAAAGAGAATATGCTCTCGTCTGTCCGAATGGTACTACAGGTACATGATGAGCTTGTTTATGAGATTAAAGAGAAAGATTTAAAGAAGGCCAAAATAATCATAGAAAATGGTATGATTAAGGCAATCCCCAGTGAATTTACAAAAAATATGAAAGAAGTCCCAATTGAAGTTTCTATAGGTTTTGGTAAAAATTGGGGGGAATTAAAATAAGTGGCATAAATTTATTGTGAGTGGTAGGATTAATATGTATATGAATAAAAACAAGAAAAAACCAATAGAAGAGAGTAGGTATCGCAGTAGTAGTGTTCATCAGCTACTTTTTCTATCGTATTCTGTCTTTTTGTTTTCTGTTATTTTGGGTGTGATTATGGATATTATTTTTCCCTTTAGAATTTTCTCAAATATCATATTCCAATACATTGGAATATTAATGATTATTCTGGGTTCAGTTATTGCCTACTGGGCACAATCAACTTCTGGTAATTATAAAGAAGAAAAAGCCAAATTAAAAAATAAAACTTACTTTGATAGGGGTCCGTACAAGTATTTGCGCAGTCCTACACATTTTGGTCTTTTTATAATGACCTTAGGGCTTGCACTTATGATAAATTCTTTATTCTCGATTATCTTTACAGTTTTAGCACAGATTATTACGAAAATCTTTTTTGTTAGAAAACAAGAAAAAATATTAGAAGACAAATATGGTGAAGTTTATGTTAATTATAAAAAGAAAGTTAAAAACTGGTTATGATTTATATATTGGTAGGAGATGATGTGAAAAATAAAAGTATATATATAAAAGAACTCACAGATGGGCGTGAGAGTTCTTTTATTTTTAATAACGATGCGGACAAGAACTTGATAATGAGTTATGTATCTGATACCAATCTCTTTGGTGCAAACCCCGTTATAGTATTGGAAAATATACTAAATGAAGGAATTATATCTTTTTCATCCGAAGAGTTAGATTTATTAAAAGATTCAGATACCCCATTTATTTTCAAAGAAGATAAGTTTCTGTCTACAGAACAAAAAAAATATAAAAAATATGGAGAGATAAAAATCTTTGAAAACAAGAAAATGCCTGTGTCATACAAATTTAATATTTTTGGAATTACTGACGCATTTGCAAAACACGACAAAGTTATGACGTGGGTTTTATATCGCAGGGGAATAGAGGGAGGAGTAGAACCTGAGGCAATAGCCGGAATTTTATTTTGGAAAATTAAGACTATGATCCTAAGTGGAAATTATTTGTTTGATAAAGATGAACTCAAGCGTCAGTCTAGTCGTATAGTATCTATATACCACAAGGCGCATAGAGGAGAATCTGATTTTTCAATAGGTCTCGAACAATTTATACTATCTTCTTTGTCTTCAAAATAAATTAGGGTATAATGAGTGAATGGTCCCGTTAGAGATGATTGTTATAAGATTACGGGATAATATAAAAATAGGTTTTGTTTATATTATTATATAAATTTAATTAAGGTACGTCCCATCTAACGAGGGACTATCTCTAACGGGATGGAATCAATATTAAAGTCAGAAATATTTTTCTTTATCAGTTCAATTTCTGTAGTTTTAATTACAGTTATTTTTATAATCGTTGGTTTTTATTTAATAAAAATAATGAAGAACTTCTCTCATATATCAGAGACTCTTAAGAACACTGTCGATGGAGCGGCATCTTCACTCGAAGAAGTAGGGAATGATCTTAAAGAAAGTACCATTTTTAAATTCTTTTTTGGGAGTAAAAGAAAAAAGAGTAAAAAGTAATTATACGATTAAGGTATATGGATCCCGTTAGAAGCCGCGGTCACGGTTTTAACGGAAAATATGTTTTATTATAAATTTAATTAAGCAGAGTTACAGTTGTTTTTTTAAAATAGCGACCGCGACCTGCTTCTAAACGGGATGGAAACAAAAAAAGTTAGTAAAAAGGGTTTAACAGGAGGGGAGATGGTAGGGATAGGTGCGACGGTGGCAGCACTAGGGGCAGCTGCTTATGTACTTTTTGGACCAGATGGTAAGAAGAACAAGAAAGCTATAAAGGGCTGGGCTATAAAGATGAAAGGGGAAATCATTGAGAAACTAGAAGAGGCAAAAGAAATCTCTGAGCCAGTCTATCATAAGATAATAGACCAAGTACAAGCAAAGTATGCCAAAGTAAAAAGTATTGATGCACAAGATTTAGAAAACGCTGTAAAAGAAGTGAAAAAGCACTGGAAGACAATGGTAAAAGATATTCAACCAAAGAAAAAAGCAAAAGCAAAAAAGTAGTCGCCTTATCGGCGACCAGCCGAAGAGGCTGGAAAGTAAAAACCCCGCAAGCTCGAGCTTGCGGGGTTTTTACAAATGTTTTTTCGCTTTTAAAGGCTAACTTTTGATGACCAAAATAAAAGGCCTAGGAGTCAATTCTTTATTATCTTTACGATAAAGGAGTGGCTCCTGGGCCTTTTGGCTTTTAGGAACGAAAGAACATGTGAAGCACTATATAAAAACTGTGCCCACTGTAATGTACAAATCAGTGATAAATTTTCAGTCTCTATCAAGAGAAAACAAATCAATCTTTTGACTCGTGTACATTATACACGAAAAACGGGGAAAACAAAATGTTTTAGGGTAGGACCGCGAGTACGCTTATCGAACCTTACAGGTTCAGTACACCTTTTCCATTCGCGAGTACCCTCATATGGAAAAGGTTTTCGCTTCCTACACGCTTCGTCCTCAAGGACGAAACTCGAGAGGACAATATTAAAAAACCTTAATTTCTTAAGGTTTTTTAATATTGTCCCCAGAACAGGAGATTATTATAAATATTTTCTCCGATCGTTCTTATATGGAAAGTCTATACAATAAGCTACTTTTTATCAAGGCTTTGCAGAAAGAAGTTATAAAATAGTTATTTTTATGATTAATTAACTTTCTTTAACCTCGATTAAAAGTTTAGAATAAATTTTATTTTTGAAATATTTAAATATTTCAAATCTAAATTTATTTAAAAGAATACAGACACCTGTTGTGAGACTACCTCCAAACAGAGCAGAAAATACAGAAAAAACAGCGATTGACAATCTAAAGTAGAGTTTGTAAAAAATTAAACTTTCTACAATAAAAAATATTAAAATTGAAAAAATAAATAAACTAATCGATATTACATATGCCCATTTTCTTGCCATATTATCTAAACCACCCTTTACTGCAATAATTTTTTCATTATATTTTTGAATTTCTTTATCTTTTTCTGATTCAACGGTAAATAGTCTTTCTTTTGTATTTAAAAAACTTTTTGCATTCTCTTTTTCTTTTTCGGAAAGAGAGACATTTGCTTCTTCAATCGCATCTATTATTAAATTACTATTTATTTTGTCTAAATTACTACGATCATATCCTGTCAAAATTCCATCTATATTTCTATGATAGAATAAATTTTCTATTTGCTCAGTATTAATAGTATTATTTTTTTTCAATCTATCAAGTTCATTGTAAAACTTTTCCCAAACTTTTCTATCTATAAGTAAATCTCTTGAATGTGTAGCAATTATATTACTTAATGGAATTTCTATGTTTGGATTTTTAAGCCACAATATATTTGCAAATACTCTATCTAATATAACTTCGGAAAGTGTTCCGTTGTCTTTATGACCAAAATAAAATATTACTTTCTTTTGCAAAGCAAAATCAGATGTTAAAAAGAAAGCTTCAGAATCTTCAATTCTTCTAACTGTCTTTTTTCTTATTTCTCTAATCTTATCAATCGCCGCGATATCATGATTTGTGCTTAAACCATTAAAGTCGTTCGTTTTTATTTGTGAAATTTCTTTTTGTAATTTTTCATTTTTTATAGATAAATAATTATTTAAATCAACATCTGTAAAAAATATTTCTATACCTAAACTCTCGACTTTTTCTTCTATTGTATAAATAAAATCTGTTATATCTGATGATTCAAAATTTTGTTTTTTTAATATACTATAGATATGATCTACGGGAATAGATTCAGGGTATTGATTTTTTACTTTTATGTAACCATTCATTACCCTACATATTTCATTTAAAGTAAAATCAAAAACTCTTAACTTAAAACCCATGTTTTTTATTAAATCAAATAGTTCTCTTGAGGCTATGTTTTTTTCGTTTGAGTGTAAATTAAGAAGTGAAAAAATAAAATTGGAATCAAAAAATATAAACCCCCTTTTAATTTTTTTTGATTCAAGATCAACAATATCACTAGAACTTTCGGAATATAACAATGAGGATAATATTGAGCCTAATACAATTTCTTTGAATTGATTATATTCTGATGGTTTAGATTGTTTTATGTCTTTAAGAAATAAAACGATTAATGCTCCATCTTTTCTATTAATGCGGTCGTTTAAATTTTCTGAAGTTTGTTTTGGATTAATAAAATCAATTACACCTTCTATATTATCTTGTATAAAGGATTCAATTAATTCCCTTGTTTCATCTTGGCTAATTTTTCTTTCATTGGTATTAAAATAATCTGAAACAGCCAAGAGAAAAGAATTATTCCTTCTTTCAACATCTTCTATTGATTCAAGCTCATTAATAAAATCTTTACCTTTTTGTATTATTTTTAAGAAATTACTATCTTTTTGAGTTTCCACATATCCTTTATTTTTTATTCTAGAGAATATCGTTTTTAAAATATGTATAGGTATATCTATTTTATATTTAGTAGAAATTTTTAATTTAACAGACTCAACTCCTTCAAAAGATGAATCACTTAAGATACTTAATACTAGTGGAGATAGGGTATCAAAATAATCTTTATTTTGGTCAAACAGTGTTTTTATTAAAGCATAAGTATGAAGTTTGGTCATGTTTATTCTGTTTGATTTTGCTTATAAACGAACTATTTCTCCTATATTTCTATTTCCTACTCTGTTTTTTACCATTTTAAAAGTTTCTGGTGCCTCTAATCCTATAATAACCATGGGCACTGTTAAAATTCTATCCAATGGTATTAAATATCTACAAATTTTTTCAAATTCACCAACAGCACTATCAAAAGCACCTGCCCTTTTTAGTTTACTTGTAGCACAAATAAGGACAGCTACTTCTGTTTGTATTGCTTTTTGGACATGATTTAACTCACCTGCTAAAACAGGTTTAATTAAATTCCATGCTATTGCTTCTCCATGATTAAATGCAACTTCTATAGAAATTTTATCTTTAGCAAAATCTAATCTCCACTTACTTTCCTTAAAACCTTCATCTTGAAAAATTGGGGACTCTTTAGACCATCCAACTGCAGACAAACGATCTTTAATTAAATCATTAATGGCATAAGAAAGACTCATTTTTCCTGCATATTTTAAATTATGCTTATCTATAATGTCTTGGTCAGAAATATTAGTTATTGCAGTTTTAATTTCTTCAAAAAGACCTGAATATCGGGCTTCTGCTAGTATAATGTCTCCTTGTTTGTGTGATTTGGTGGTGAAATTCATAATTTTTATTAAACAATACATTTAATGGTAGATCAAGGTTGATCAATTGTCAATTAGGTGCTATTATTTAGGTATGGTAAAACCAAAGAAATCTATATTAAAAGTTGCTGAATTGTTTGCAGGTGTTGGAGGTTTTCGTATTGGACTTGATAGAGCAAGTAAGAAAGATTCGGGTTATATCACAGTATGGAATAACCAATGGGAACCAGCGACAAAAAAACAACATGCCTCAGAAACTTATATTGCTAGGTTTGGAGAAGAAGGACACTCTAATGTTGATATAGCTAAAGTTAAGACGAATGAAATTCCTAACCACGATTTATTAGTAGGGGGTTTTCCATGCCAAGACTATTCAGTTGCAAGAAATTTAGGAAGTTCTAATGGTATTATTGGTAAAAAAGGTGTTCTTTGGTGGGAAATTCATAGAATATTAAAAGAAAAAGGTAAAAATGCCCCTTCTTATTTAATGTTAGAAAACGTTGATAGATTATTAAAGTCTCCTGCTTTACAAAGAGGTAGAGATTTTGCAATGATTATTTCTTCTTTAAATGATTTAGATTATATTGTTGAGTGGAGAGTCATAAACGCCGCAGATTATGGAATGCCACAAAGAAGGAGAAGAACTTTTATTATGGGATATAAAAAAGGAACTTCTATTTATAATAAAATATTTAAACTTAATAATCATTCTGATTGGATAAAGAAAGGAGGAGTAATTTCTTCTGCTTTTCCTGTTTTGCAAACAAAAGAAATACCATCCGAATTTACAATAGTTGGAGACTTACCAAAGATAAGTGAAACTTTTAATAAAGAGAATCCTACAAAAACTCTTTTTGCTAACTCAGGTATCTCAATTAAAAGAAAAATTTATACACTGGCAACTACCCCAAATTATGAAGGAGAAAGAACTACACTAAAAGATATAATAATAGACGAAAAAGATGTTCCTCAAGAATTTTTTATTAAAAAAGAAGATTTACCAAAATGGGAATATTTAAAAGGAGCCAAAAGTGATAAAAGAACAACAGCTAGTGGATTTTCTTTTGTTTATACAGAAGGAGCAATGGTATTCCCTGATTCTCTTGATAAGCCTTCTCGAACTATTATAACAGCAGAAGGTGGTTCTACTCCATCTCGTTTTAAACATGTAATAAAAACACCTTCTGGAAAGTTAAGGAGACTTACTCCAGTAGAATTAGAAAAATTATGCATGTTTCCTCCCAATCATACAGTTGGTCAACCTGACGTAAAAAGAGCCTTTTTTATGGGCAACGCCTTAGTTGTAGGAGTTATAGAAAAACTTGGTAAATCATTAAAAAAACAGATTGATTTAAATTAATTTATTTTTTTGCCACTTCTTTTACAAGTTTTATTTCAATATGATGTGAGTATATCTTAGTTATATTAATTTTATATGTATGGGAACGATGTAATTCATTTTTTAAGGTAGGAGAAACATACGCTTTTACAATACCACCATGTAAATATTCTGAGCATATTTCAAAACAAACCTCTACTTGTTTTCCTACTGTTTCCCATGCATAAACACGAGCTTCGATCTCACCCAGTTTTAATTTAGGATAAAATACTTCCTTACCGTCATAAAATCTTTTTGTTACAGATCTTTGTTTTTTATTTGCTAATGTTGAACCTTTTACCCCTATCTTTTTAGCTGTTTTTGACAATTTATCAGCAACCTTATTTTTCTTTTCTCTTTCATAACTTATTGAAATTTGACCGCCTATTATTTGTGATAGTTTTGTTCTTGTCTTATCTAATTTATCAAGTAAATCTTTATCTTTAATAGCCTTACCTTCATAATTAAGCCAATTATTTTTTCTCCAATCTTTTATCCAATATGGATTAACAAGTTTTGTAACACTAATCCTATCTGTATATAATTCTACACCAGAAGACTGCCTTACTAATTTAGAATTATCTTTTGCAAATAACAATAACGCATTCATAGCTTCAATAAGGCTAATTATTTCTAGTCTGTGTATTCCTTGTCCATCATTTCTAATCGAACGAGATATTGGTTCAATATTAAAAGAGTCTGGAAATTCTATAAAGAAACCATTTCCTCCAGTATTTCCCTTGTCATAATCCATTGCTCCATCACAATGAATTTGTATTGCATGTGGGTTAGCCATATGTGTTGTTATATCACAAACAACAACTTTTAACGACTAAGTTTTATGTAAAACAGCGATTATCTGCGACTAAAATGCAATTTACATAACAATATTAGGTTATTTTTCAAGATCCCTATAATAATTGCTCTAAATTCTTATAATATTTTTCCATTTTTGTTTCCCAATTTTGGGGATAATACAATTTATCGCTACCTTTTAGTCTTATTGGTAAATATCTTACATTTGATACCCCATGTTTTTTATTATTTTTTCCTAGTGTATTTCTCCATTTATCATGACCTTCTCTAAGAAGAGGGCAAACTATATTACTTGGAATAACCCAAAAATCTGGTTCTCTTTCAAATTCATTCAATTTTACAAAAATATAATAGAAGTCATCTGATTGTCCTGTTTCGTCTTTAATAGATAAAATAAAACCATTTGTATTTTCAACCTCTTTCGTCTTTATAGATATCTTTGATAATTTTCCTTTTGGGCTAAGTGTTAGAATATCATATTTTTCAGCTCTACCAAGGGTTATTGTCGCTACAAAATTAAGAGCAGATAATCTCGAAGCTATGTAATACTCCCCAGCATTTCCTATATTTTGCTTTTGTGTTTTTTGTTTAGCCATATGTCTCTACATTATACCTTATATTGTAATTTAGCCTATAAACCCTAATAAGTTCCATTAAGTCCACACAAAAAAGCGATTATATGCTAAGACAATGCGATTTACACAGCGAAAACAGCAGACCATACAGAAACCATCGATATTAAGAAATATGAGCAAGACAAGCGATGTTTTGCGAGAATCATATGAAATGACATATTTAGGACGGGTAACATTTTTGAAGATAATTTATAATTAAGATATTAATGACAAAAGATACAGAAAAATTTAATGATGAACAAAACACAATAACTGGGCAACCTCCAGTTAATACTGGTGTTTTAAGAGATGAGTTTGGAAAAATTCTTCCTGGTTCTAAATCTTTAAATCCTAACGGAGCACCAAAAGGAAAGAAGCACTTATCTACATTACTTAGACAAGCACTTGAAAAACAGAGTGATATAGAAATTGATGGCAAATATATTACTTATGCCGAAGCTATCATTTCTAATTTATTAAAGATAGCGACTAAAGCTCCCGACAGAGAAGCTATTAAGGGTATTGCCGAAGTGTTTGATAGAGATGAGGGGAAAGCTAGGGGATCACTTAATATTGACCCAGACAATGAAGTTGAGGGCATAGATATAACAATAGTTCACACAGATACAGTCAGTTATAACAGAAAACTAAATAATCAAAAATAGATACTTGAATTATCCATCAGTAGGCAAGTTTAGAAAGAATAACAATTAACAATGCAAAGGCTAAAAAGATACCAAGACCAATCATTACTCTTTTCCTTATTTTTATTTCTTCCTTTTTTCCTTCCTCTTGTTTTTTATTTATCTTATCTATTTCTTCTTGAGGTAATTCTTCCTTAACCATTTTTTGAGCTTTGGGCGAATCCAATGGAATCATATTTTGATTTTTACATTTTGGGCAAACTTGATATCTTGAAGAAGACCTCCATACTGAATAAATTAAACCCGGAATAATAAAGAGTAACCATAAAACTATTTCTACTCCCATGTTTCCTTTTATCGCTGTTTCTGTTTTACCTATGTAACCACATTGTGTGCAAGCTAATATTTTAGACATATATTTAGATAGATTAAATATTAATTATGTGGTGGAACATAAAAAGCCCACCACATAGGTAGAGACCGAAGCCTCTCATATCCGTTTCCAGATACGGCAGATCGTGCAACCCCATGATGATGGGTTCTTTATGCACGATCTGACTTACTTTCACCATGCCTTTATTCCTAAAGGTTTAGGCTACTTTCCACATATTAAATTATGCTGTAATTATACCAACTTTAGTGTAAAATAGGAACTATAAGCTAGTTTTTAGTTTTTTATCTACTATATAGGGTAAAAAGCTGAAAACTAAAATATTTATATTATGACTAAAAATAACATAGAAAATATACTTTCTAGCTATACTGAAAGTGATATAGAAAAAATAAAAACTATTTTGGAAGTAATTGATATTAGGTTATCTATCAATAACAAGCCATATATCATATATATTCCCTTTATAGATTTCCCTAATAGTCTTAACAGATTTGAAATAATTGATTTATTGCATAAATTAGACAAAGAGTTAGGAGTAATAAAATTTACTCAAATTACAGATGGTCAAAAGATTGCAGAACAAGAGGTTTGCATTAGAATTACAGATGATAAAGAAAAATTTAATACATTAATACAAATTATTAATAAAAAATATAAAAATAATAAAATTATAAAAAAGAAAGAGCAACCAGTTTCCTTACCAACATTATGGTTGGCAAAAAAAGATGATGGAAATTATTACTATGATGGAAATCGTTTTTATATAAAAAATAAAAAAACAAAATACACTATTATTTTAGATGTAATTTATTCATTAAAACCAGAAGGTGGAAAAGTTGAATATAAAAAAATAATAGAACTTTGTAAAAAAAGAGGAAAAAATATAAACAAAAAGTCTATTCTTAGAGCATTAACTGGGAAAGATGCAACTTTATTTAGATATATAAAAGAAATAAAACAAAAATTACCATACGATATGGATTTGTTTGTTGCAATGCAAGATGGTAAAGAAATAGAATTTAATAATAAAAAATAATTTCTCGTGAATTCTCTTAAAACTAGTATAAAAATACTGGTTTTTTCTTTTAGTAATAAGCCATATTTGGATAAGGGAGAAATAAAGAGAAATACTAGGATACACACATAAATTTTATAATTTATGTGTGGAAGAAAAAAATAAAAATGAAATAGGAGAAAAAACTATTGAGCAATTTGCTCTTATTTTAGTCGCACTTATTGATGAAATCCATACTCCTAAAGACAAAGACTCGAAATCTTATTTTGAGGAAATTAAAAATTAAACACCAAAATCAATATGAATATAGAAGAAATATTAGTAAAAAATAAAATAGTTTTTGAGGACATGGGTGATTATATAGCAACTTATTGTCCTTTCTGTGATAAATCGTATGCAGGATATGATACAGCCACTCTTAATATAGATATGAGAACAGGTTATGTAAATTGTTCAGCTTGTAAGAAAGGTTTTAAAGTTGAAGATGTTTTAGAAAAATTAGGAATTAATATAATAGAAAAATCTTCTACAACAGAATTAATAAAAATAAATAAAGATGACTCTAAGGATATTGATTATAAAGGGTCTAGTCTTATTAGTGTTAAAGACATATTAGCATTAAATTTTGATCCACAAGAGTGGCTTATCGAAAATTTAATACCACTTGAAGGGACTGCTGTAATTTCGGGGAGCCCAGGTAATTATAAAAGTTGGCTTACTCAAGATATTGCTAGGTGTGTTGCTCTTGGCACAGATTTTTTAGAAAACTTTAAGGTAAAACAAGGGTCTGTTTTAGTGGTTGATAGAGAAAATCATTTACGGTTAGTAAAAGAACGCATAAAGAAACTTAAAATTCCAGAAGATGCAACAATTCAATATTTTAAAAGTGATGATTTTGGAATTGATAATAAAAAATGTTTTGACGATCTCATTTCAAAAATAACTCAATTTAATATAAAACTGGTGATATTTGATTCATTAGTTAGAATACATTCGGGTGATGAAAATGACGCAAAACAAATGTCTAAAGTATTACAACAATTTACAAAAATCAATAAACTGGGGGCTACTGTTATATTTGTTCATCATCATCGAAAAGAAAATGGTTATCAAAAAAGTTCAGGTCAAAGCTTAAGAGGTTCATCAGATATATTAGCTTTTGTTGATACTGCTTTTGTTGTTAAAAAAGGGAAAGAAAAAGGGTGTATTACCATGGAAACCTTAAAACTCCGACAAGCTACTGAATTAGAACCATTTAATATAGATATAATCGAGGATGAAGAATTTATAGGTTTTAAGTATTCTGGGGTATTTAATTCTTCTAAAGAACAAACAGAAGAAGCCAAAGAAGCCATATTAGAGATATTAGAAGGTAAAAAAACTGTCTTCAATCAAGATTTTGAGGATGCCTTAAAAGACACTTATAAAAAATCTATAATAAAGATAGCCTTAAAAGAGCTTGAGATATCAGAAATAATTATTAGGAAGAAAGAGGCACATAATAAACACTCTTTTTGTCTTAAAGAAGACGGAGTCATAACTCGGGTTGATGAAAATAACTAAAGATATGATAATTAAAATATCATAATTATATGAACAAAGAAAAAGAAGAAATAAAGAAAAAAATAGCAGTAATTTATTGTAGGGTTAGCACTCAAGACCAAGCAGATAAAGGTTTGTCTATTGAAGAACAAGAAAGATTATGTAAAGAAAAAGCCGAACAAGCAGGCTATTCTATCTTGGCAATAATTAAAGATGAAGGGAAAAGTGGTGGAAGTTTGAAAAGAGCAGGAATGCAACAATTAATGAAGCTCTCAATTGAGAAGAAAATTGATGCCGTATTTACTGTTCATAGTGATAGAATCGCTCGTAATACAGAAAACTATCTTTATTTAAGAGCTTTGTTTCGCAACAATGATGTTGAATTGTTTTTTATTCAATTACCCAATTTAGATGATTCAGCGGGTTCAAAAATGATGGACTCAATGTTTGCTATTGTAAATCAATATCAAAGAGATATAACTTCTGATAAGGTAACTATGACAATGGAGGGAAAAGCGAGGTTAGGATATTTTCCTGCACTTGCTCCACTTGGATATAAAAATATAACAAGACTAGACCCGACAGTTGAAAGAGCTGGTCAGAAAATTGTGGTTAAAGATCCAGAAGTAGCACCCCTTGTTAAAAAAGGATTTGAGCTTTATGCTACAGGAAATTTTAGTGTCTACGATATAACAGATATTCTATATGAAAAAGGATTAAGAACTAAATATGGAAAAAAGTTAACTTATAGCAGATTGTATGATGTTCTTAGAAATCCTTTTTATATCGGAGAAGTTCATTGGGGTAAGGTTCATTTAAAAGAAGGTAAGCATGAACACTTAATGGATAAAGAATTATTTTATTCAGTTCAAAGATTATTAACAATGAAAAACGGACATCTTTGTAGGAGAAGAAAGTATCAATGGTTATTAAGTGGTTTTCTTAGGTGTCATACTCATCAATGCAGATATACAGCAGAATATCATTTAAACAAGAGAATAGGCTATTATCATTGCACCAATAGAAATGGTTGTGGAAAATATGTAGAAGTTAATAAATTGGAAAGTATGATTGAAGATAAATTTAAAGAGATTGAATTTAGTCAGAAATTTATTGACTTAGTCATTGAAAAGGTTAAAAGTGTATTTTATGAAAGAAGAAAGCTTTATGACGACAAAAGAAAATCACTTATAAATCAAAAGACAGTTTTTGAGTTAAAAAGAAAGTCAGCCGAGGATAAGCTTTTAGCTAATGTGATTACAGATGATGATTTTAGAAGAATAAAAGAAGAAATAAACGAAGAATTAGAAAGTCTTAATAAAAGGACGATTGAACTTGAAAAAGAAAGAAGAATAAATATGGATGTCGCCCAAGAAGTATTAAATCTTTCAAGAAATATTTATGATACATATTCAAAGGCACCACATAACCTAAAAAGACATCTTTTAGCATTCTTTTGGGAGAAATTTGAGATAAAAGATGAAGTTATAATAAAATCCTATCCGTCCCTACTTTTTGCTGAACTTTTGAAGTTAGAACAAGCATTTTACAAAAAACCAAATAGAGAAAATCCTTATGAATCAAAAGGATTTTCTACTATTATAAATTCTACTGCATTGTCCTCTCGGTAGGAATCGAACCTACGACCATCTCCTTAAAAGGGAGCTGCTCTACCAACTGAGCTACGAGAGGATACGTTGATATAACTATACACAAAAGTACCATATTTTAACTATAAAATCAACATAATTATAAGAGACTAATGACTGTGATATAATCTAATTATGAAAATATATTTTGCACCACATTCAACAAGTTTTGATAATGAAGCTAAGTTAGCATCTGGCTGGAAAGATGTTGAATTGTCTCCACTTGGAATAGAGCAATCCAAAGAACTCGCCGAAAGATTTAAGGGTATAAATATTGACTTGATTTGTTGTTCTGACTTAAAGAGAGCTGTTGATACTGTCAGAATAGCTTTTGGCGATACTATACCAATAATAGTAGATAAGAGATTAAGGGAACTTAATTATGGAGATTTTGATGGTAAATCAAAAGAATTAGTTTGGTCAATGAGGCCTAATGCTATTAAAATACCATTTCCAAATGGAGAAAGTTATGATCAAGCAATGATAAGGGTTCACGAGTTCTATAATGAATTGAAAGAAAAATATTCTGATAAAACAGTCTTGGTTGTTGGACATCGTGCCACACACTACGGACTAGATACACTGACTGGAAAAACACTAGAAGAATGTTTATCCCTAGAGTTCAAATGGCAACCTTATTGGGAGTATGATTTGTAAGCAATAAAAACTAACAAGTATATTTATAATCATGTTATATGAAATAAAAAAGCCGCTACCATATAATTAATGGTTCGCGGCTTTGTAAATTTACTTCTTGTACTATTTATTTCTAAGTTTCTCCAAAACCTTTAAAGAGACAAGATACTTAAGTTTTTTGACAGATACCTGAGATAAGGATTGAAGCCCTTCTTCTTCAGTGGTTTCTTCTACAAAAATCTTAATATTTTTCTCTGTAAGGCAACCCCAAATGATGTCAGTCATGGAATCGTAATTGGAAACAAGGAATTCTCTCCTCTTGAGTTCTTTCATTTGTTGAAGCTTTTCAATTTGAGAATCAATGTCTTCCTCTTCCTCGTGAGCTAATTCCGCGAGAACAATGATTTCCTCATGGGCATTTTCAGTGCTACTAGTACCTTCTTGATGCAATACTTCCTCGTTTTTATTGATGACATCATTCGCTTGGTTGTTTTGATTATCATCCTTTTCCGTTTTGAAAAAATCTTGTTGATAAGAGACAATAATTTTGAATTCTTTATCATCCTTTCTTACATTAACTAAATCTTTTTTTTCATGATCTGAATAGTAATTTACTACTATTTTAAATATCTGATTTAAAGTATCTAGTTGTTTGTTTGAAATAAACAAGATCATCATAAGATGTTCCGCAATGTTCGAGGTCTTACTAACCCCAAAAACTCCCGGTTTTTTCTTTGCTCTGCCTCCTTTTTTATGAGAATAGTTATTGTTTGCAAGTATGCGTAATACACTATCTCTCTCATTTCCACAAAGCTTTATTAAGACTTTTGATTCATCTTTGTCTGGTGACGGAGGAGAATACTTATCAGAATAAATAATAGAAAATTTTCCAGAACCCTTATGTTTGTAGGGTTCCTTGTTTTTTTCAAGAAAGTTTTTTACGAGCTCAGAAAATTGCGGTGGAACCGAGAAATCAAATCCTTCAGCTGTATAAGTAAACCTACCGGTTTCTAGCTTTATACTTGAATTGAAGGCCGTAAAAACTGTTTGAAGCCTTGCAATAAAATGTCCCGCATAAGCCTTACGACTTTGCGTGATTGCTGTTAATCCTGCATCTTTAGTAACCATAGTGTCTGATTTAACTTGTTTTTTAGTTTTAAATTCTTTAATTTTAATAGGTTTTTTCATAAATGATGAACCTATATCAACATCAACTTTTTTTGGTAATTTAACTGTTTCGAAGTCTTCGTCTTCAAATAATTTTCCAAAATAAGAGATAGATGGGTTTATATATCTCAACTTTTTCTCACTTGGATTAATATCTAAAGAATCATCTTCAGTGAAAGTGTTTCGTGGATAGATAAAAATAGGGTTAACTTTTCCATTTTTTAGAGAATCACTTTTTTCTAAAGTGAATTCTTTTATATCCAATAGATCTAGGCTGATCACCATTCTTTTAAGACCAAGGGTCTCATAATTCCAACCATTTGGAATCTTGGATATAAATTGGTCCACATAATCTGTTTTGAAGAAAATTAAAGTAATTCTGATAAATCCCTCATCATTTAATTCACCAGCTAAGATTGTCGTGGGTGGTTCAATAATGAAGCTTTCAGGTAATAATCCTTCTAATTTTGAGAAGAGTTTTTTCAAGAAAGTTATCTTTTCTGGTATATCAAATCTTTCAAGCTGATTTACCTTAATAGTATTCTCCTCTATGCCTAATCTTTTTGAATACAATTCGCTTTTTTCTAAGAGATTAATAATTTCAAAAAGATTATTTCGGTCAGTGCAATAAATTACAATTGACCCTCCTTTGTTTCTTGAAAAGAAATACTTTATTCTAAAATTTAAACTTTGGATATCAAATTTAAAACTAACGTGAATCCTTATAAATTCAATTAAATTAGATTTAAAGCTATCAAATTCTGCCTCAAATGGGTCTATGTGCACAATGATTTTTGAATCGTTTTCCATACTTGGGGTTTTTGGGTGGTTTAGAGTTTCAACGATCGGTTTTTATCATATAACCAGAAAAATCAATTAAAGTCAAATTTTGTAAAGTGATTATTATGGCAATTTTAGTACATTTAAGAGGCATGAATTTTTTATGATATAATCTAAACATGAATTCAGAAACCAAGAATTGTCAGAATTGTAAGGAAGACTTCATAATAGAGCAAGATGATTTTTCATTTTATGAGAAAATGAAAGTCCCGCCCCCTACTTTTTGTCCTGAATGTCGATTGATTCGCAGGATGGCGACTTTTAATGTTCGTAATATATATAACCGAAAGTGTGATAATTGTGGCGAAAACACTGTTTCCATATTTAATCCAAAAGCCCCATACAAAAATTGGTGTTTTAAGTGTTACTTCTCTGATAAATTTGATCCATCTTTATATGGAATTGATTACGACTTTTCCACTAACTTTTTTACTCAATATGAAAAATTAAGGAGAAATGTTCCGTTGCTTTGCTTAGAACAATCAGGTAACAATAGTGGTGGATGTGAATATGCTAATTATACCTATAGTAGTAAGAATATTTATCTTTCTCATAATGTTGCCAGTTCAGAAGATGTCTACTATTCAGTATTTGTAAATAAGAAAAATAGAATGTGTTTTGACTCTCTTAGTTTTAAAGAAGATGAACTTTGCTATGAAGTCGTAGACTCAAATCATAGTTATGACTGTTCATATCTAACACGATCGGATTCATGCATAAGCTCTTCCTTCCTTTTTAATTGTTCAAACTGCCAGAATTGCTTCATGTCTTCGAATCAACAGAAACAGAATTATATTTTTAGAAACAAGAAACTCTCAAAGAGTGAATATGAAGAAGCTATTACAAAAGAGAATTTACACTCTTATGATTTATGGAAAAAGCTAGTTGAGGAATACGGTAAATTAATGAAAGATTCAATAGTTTGCTTTTCTAAACAGATAAACGCAATCGATTGCACTGGGGATATTATTGAAAATTCTAAAAATTGTTGGTCCTCTTTTTATATTTGGAAATCAGAAAATATTAAATATGTCACTTATTCAGTTAATTCTGTGACCGATTCTTATGACATACTAGATTCTGGGAGGGGAGAAAGAATGTATGAATCAATATGTAGTGGGAGAGGGAATTATGAGATTACCTTCTCTTCTCGTGTTTTCGGGTCTACATACTCATACTATAGTGAGGGATGTATTGATTGTAAAAACATTTTTGGCTGTGTTGGATTAAAGAAGAAGCAGTATTGTATTCTAAATAAACAATATACAAAGGAAGAATATGAAGAAATCTTGCCTAAAATAATTAAACATATGGAAGAGATGCCATATGTCGATAAAAATAACTGCAAATACGTTTTTGGTGAATTTTTCCCCATAGAGATTTCTCCTTTTGCATATAATGAAACAATGGCTTATGAACAATTCCCATTATCAAAAGAGAAAGCTCTTGCAAAGAATTACAAATGGTTTGACGATTTAGATAGAGACCATAAATCTACATTAGAATATACAAATATTCCAGATGATATTTCTGATGTAGCAGATTCAATTTTGAAAGAGACTATTAGCTGTGAACATGGAGGGTCCTGCAATCATCAATGCACAAAAGCATTTCGTATTGCTCCAGAAGAATTACAATTCTATAAACGCATGAATCTATCTCTTCCAAGAATTTGCCCAAACTGTCGTTATTTTATAAGATTAAAAAGGGCTCTGCCATGGAAGTTGTGGTCCAGGGTTTGTATGTGTAGTAAAGATAGCCATGACCACACAGGAAAATGTGATGTTCAATTTAAGACTCCCTATTCTCCTGATAGACCAGAGACAATTTACTGTAAAAAGTGCTTTCAAAAAGAGGTTTATTAATAATATTAAAAGATAATATGAATCCAGAAACAAAAATATGTCAGAATTGTAAGAAAGATTTCACCATAGAACCAGATGATTTTTCATTTTATGAGAAAATCAGGGTTCCTGCCCCTACATGGTGTCCAGAGTGTAGGTCTATTCGCCGTATGGTACATAGAAATGAAAGAAATTTATACAGGAGAACTTGCGATGTAACTGGCAAGAAAATCATCTCTATTTATCGGGATGATTGCCCTTATACTATTTGTGATAAAGACTATTATTTCTCTAACGATTTTGACCCCTTTAAATATGGAGTAACTTATAATTCTAATGCAAAGTTCTTTGAACAATTTTATGAATTTGCAAAGAAAGTACCTCTAGCCTCTCTTTTTGTCAGAAATTCAGAAAATTGTGAGTACAATCAAGATATGGGTGGGGCTTCTAATTGCTATCTTTGCTCTCGAACTCATAATTCTAAAAATATGCTCTACACATATAGAGGTAATCACTCGAGTGATTGCACGGATTGTTTCCAAGCGATTGAGAATTCTGAATTTCTATATGAAAGTGTAAATGTTTCTGCTTGTAGTAATAGTCAATTTATTCATTTTTGCGAGAAATGTTCTGATTCATCTTTTCTATATAACTGTGTTGGTTGTGTGGATTGCTTTATGTGTACTGATATGAGGAACAAGCAATGCTACTATAAAAACGAGCAATATTCTCGTACCGATTATAAAAAAATAATTGATTCATACCAGCTTTCAACACAGGAGGGACAACAAAAAGCTCTTAAAGAATTTGAAGATTTATTAAAAAAATTTCCTAGGAGAAATTTGACGATAACGAGGTCAAACAATGTAACAGGGGACATGATATTTGACTCAAAAGATTCTCACGACGTATTTAGTGTGAAAGGCTTACAGAATTGTGCATATATTTGGGATTCTTCTAGATTTAGTGACTCTATGGATACATACTCAGGAATGTCCACAGAGCTTACCTATGAAGCTACTGCAACGACAGGGCATAGTAGTAATTGTCATTTTTGTGTTCGAGTATATGATGGGTCGCGAGATTGTGAATACAGTTGGTTTCTACAGAACTGCTCAAATTGTTTTGGGTGTGTGGGTCTTAAAGATACAGAATATTGTATTTTTAATATTAAGTATTCAAAAGAAGATTATGACAATCTTTTATCTAAAATAAAATCTAAAATGAGAGAAGATAAAGAATATGGAGAATTCTTCCCACTTTATATTTCTCCATTTCCGTACAATGATACTGTTGCTCACGAATATTTTCCACAGAATGAGCAATATGCTAAAGAAAGGGGAATGAAGTGGGGTAATTTTGAAGAGAAAAATTATAAAGTGACGATGCCAGCTAATTCATTACCAAACGACATAAAGGATGTTCCCGATTCAATCACAGGGGAAGTCATCTCTTGTGAACATAATGGTGACTGTGAACATGGTTGCACTAAGGCATTTAAAATAATTCCAGACGAGCTTTCTTTTTATAGAAGAAGAAATCTTCCGTTGCCTAAACAATGCCCTAATTGTAGGCATTATCGTAGGCTTGCTTATAGAAACTCTACACAATTGCGAGATGTGAAATGTATGTGTGAGGGGAATAACTTAAGCAATGGTATTTATCAAAATACTGTAACACATGAACACGGGGATTCTTCTTGTGGAAAAAATATAAAGACGACAATAGATAAAGATTCTGATTATGTTATTTATTGTGAAGAATGTTATAAAAAAGAGGTTTATTAATAAAATGGAAAATAATTACCAAAATTTAATAGACCTAAATAAATATCAAGTATTTTTATTTAAATCAAGAGTTACCTTTCCTTTTATTTTTGCTATACACCCTTGGTTTGTATTAAATAAAAAAGGAGAATTATCCAGATGGGAAGTTATTCATATTAAAGGATACAAAGCCGAGGAAAAGTGGGGACACTTATATAAAAATCTTTTTCCTTTATTCCAAGGATTAGGTTTTTTTATTTTTTCAAAAAAACCAACATTTAAAATTAAATTAATTGGTTCTGTCGAAGGGGATTTAGCTTCCAAGATGATTTCATTTATAGAGAACTCTCCAGAAAATTATAAACACAAATATATTTATCATTTTCGGGGACCAAACAGTAATACTTTTGCAACGTGGATTATAAATAATTTTCCTGATAGTGGCATGAAACTTCCATGGAATGCTTTTGGTAAAAATTATGAATAAATATTATATACAACATGAAGGGAAAGTTATAGAAGCAAATGATCAATTCAAACATGTGATGGCTATTACTCTTAATCCTAAAAAAGATTACAAAGAAGGAATAGTAAGGTGCATAATAAGTCGTGAAGGGGATGTACAAGTTAAAGGATATACAGACAGAAGTGAATTGTTCAAAATAAGCTCTGATTCTCTTGAGCAATTTAAAATTGGTGAACGTTTAAATATAAAAAACAAAAAGGAAATTATAGATCAGCTCGTAGAACCTGATTGGGAATTTATTGGGTTAGAAGACCCTGATATTTATATAGATGAAAAAAATGATTTGATGCATGTATACTTTACAATTCCTATTAAATACAAAGATAAAAGTAAAAAAATCAAAATTCATTTGGGACATGCTGTAGGGAAAGATTTAGATTCACTAGAAATGACCATGCCTGTTCTGCTTGATATAGGCAATATGAGTGCAAAAGAAGTTTCTATTGTCCCAATAAATAAAAATGGATTTCGTTATAATCTTATTGAATCAAGAGATAAACAAGGAGAGGCAACTTATTCTGTTGTTCAAGTTGCTATAGTAAAAGATATGGACAAAGATTGGGAGTATGGAAATATTGTCTTTCATCCTAGGGAACATAACATACCTTGGATTGGTGGGCATGCTTCACCCGGACCGCTGTTTCCAAAAAGTTTTATAGATGTAGGAGAAGGGAAATTGTTAGGGGTCATAAATGGACGTGAAGCAAATCAAAAAATGAGTGATGGAAGTACTAAATATGGAATGTTTAGTATTGGACTTTTTATTTATGATTATGAAATTGGTAAGATTGATTGGATTTCCCCAGAACCATTTATTCAAGACAGTGAAGCTATTACGATTACCTTTGCTAGCCAATTTGTAGAAACAAGTAAAGGTGGAGGTGTATTGTATGCTCATGTAGATGATTCGTTTGTTCGCGCATATGATCTAAAAGTAGATGAAGTTAAACAATTTTTGAAATATAATAATTATGAAATTAAAAATTAATAAAAATTCAAATATTTTAATCCTTCCTGATATTCGTTCGGCGATAAATGTGGGGGCAATTTTCAGAACGGCAGATGCGGTAGGGATAGATATGATATATCTAGTAGGGTGTACTCCAAGGCCCACAGATCAGTATGGTCGTATACAGAAGGATATAGGGAAGTCGGCGCTTGGAGCAGAGACGTGGATAAAATGGGAGTATAAAGAAAGTCTAATGCCTTTAATAAAAAAGCTGAAGAAAGAAGGATATGAAATAGTGGCACTAGAGCAAAGTGAAAAGTCTATAGATTATAGAAAATATAAAAAGCCACTAAAGATGGCCTTCATACTAGGTCCTGAAGTTACAGGCTTGGATAAAAAAGTGCTGAAAGTTTGCGACAAGATAGTAGAGATACCAATGTACGGAAAGAAAGAATCACTGAATGTGTCTGTTGCTTGCGGAGTGGCATTATTTAGGATACTACAAAAATAAAAAGTGAAGTAGCTCTTCTTTTATTTTTTCTAATTTATTGAACGATTAGTGTACTTTGTCCTTTTATGAAAGGCTTGTCGACATTCTCTGATTTAGGTTTACCCATTAATACCCAAATTACAAAGATTGCTACCATAAACAAAATAATTTCCATTCCCAAACTCATCTCACCCCTATTATAATAAATCTTCTTCACTTTTATTTTTTTTGCCATAATTTTTGATTTTGCAAAATTGCCAAGCTTCGAATTTGGTAATCCGCATGTCGCGTACTGTCCATTGAAACGCGACGCTAAACGAATAATTTCTGGTGTGTGTCACAAAAGTGTGCACTACGCCCATCTAACACTTTTCTCATTATAACACCTCGGCACCCCCTTTTACCACAAAGCTCTTTATTCTTTCTATACACATTGTGATGATTCTGGAAATTACCTCTTTTGCCATCTATATCTCGATAGTCTGACATAGAATCTCCCCCGAAATCTATTCCTTTATTCAAAACTTCTTGCATTGATTTATACAGAAGTACTAAATGCTTCTTTGGGATACTTTGTATTCTTGATTCAGGATGAACACCTGAAATCCAGAGCATTTCGTCTGAGTAAATATTACCAATGCCAGCTATGATCGACTGATCCATAAGAACTGTTTTTATATTTTTATTGGGTTTCAACAAAAGTCTTTCTTTGAATTTTTCAAAACTAAAATTCTTATCAAGAGGTTCATTGCCTATGTTACTCAAATGAATAGAACTATGAGCTGTATTTGTATCTAACATTGTTATCTTTCCAAATTTGCGAGAATCACAAAAGACCATGTGTTTGCTGTTTGAAAGATGGAAGACAGCATGGATAAATCGATTGTAAGGGTCATGAAGGGCTTTTCTTTCGTTTTCATCTGGTGACCACTTATTACTTTTCTTATCATAATTATACTGACCCACAATGATGTGACCTGTCATTTTAAGATGAATGAGGATTGTCTTCTTGTTTGATAAATTTATCAAGATATTCTTGGCTCTTCTTTCGACACTTACTATTCTTGCTCCCTTAATTTCTTTTCTAAATTTTAAAAAGAATTTTTTATCTTTAATTGTATTCCTGAATTGCTTGATTGGGTTATCCTTCGATAAATCAGTCCAAACATCTAAAAAGGCAAGACCCTTTAAGGCCTTCTTCAAACCATTTACTGTAGTTGTAACCTCGGGTAGTTCAGGCATTTTTATAATTATTAATTAATAATTACTTATTACTAATTTAGAATTTCTAACGGGACAAGTTTTTATCTGATGCTTAGGAGACGGAGGGCTTCTTTGATTCTAGCATTGGTGCCTTCGATAGATACACTGACACCTTTCATGGCATCACGAGCTTCGTTCTGAGAGTAACCAAGTGACTTGAGGGCTTCTATAATATCGCCTTCTTCACGAAGTGTACTGGGGACGTCTCCACCTTCTTTGTAATTTTGAAGTTTGTCCCGGAGTTCTATTATTATTTTCTCTGCTGTTTTCTTACCTATTCCTGAAACTTTGTTCAAGTATCCTACATCTCCTGTGGCGATGGCTCTCTTGATCGTTTCAATAGGAGCAATAGCAATGATACCCAATGCTGACCTAGGACCAATACCTGAAACATCTAAGAGAAGCTCAAAAAAGGATAATTCTTTTATGGTTTTAAATCCGAACAAGTCTATAGAATTTTCTCTAACTGCTGTATATATGAACAATGAAGCGTCGCTTCCTTCTAAGCAGTCTAAAATAGTGTCAGGAGTGAGAAATACTTTATACCCTACACTGCCTGTGTTTATTATTACAAACTTATCTGTCCCATGTATAATTTTACCCTCTAAATATGCGATCATATATAAATAATAGCAAATATTGCTCTTTTCGGCTATTTCTGGTATTGTTTAACTGTCTCAGTCAAAGAATTTATTAAACTAGTCATTAGTAATTATTAATTAGTAATTATATATTATGCCAATTACAAAATCAGCCAAGAAAGCATTAAGAGGATCTCTGGTTAAAAAAGCTGCCAATGATCGCAGTAAGAAAGCTATCAAGGAAGCAGTTAAAAACATAGAGAAACTTTTAAAAGAAAAGAAAAAGGATGAAGCAAAGAAGCTCCTACCAAGTGCTTATAGTGTTATAGACAAAGCTTCTAAAAAGGGAGTAATAAAGAAAAATACTGCATCTCGCAAGAAGTCTCAACTTTCAAGAATCACAAAATAAAAAATCAAAATAAAATCTCCAGAAGTCTTGCTTCTGGAGATTTTATTTTGATTTTTTATTGTACTGGAGCAACAGGATTTTTATTTACATCAACAGTTACTTCACCAACTGCTTTCTCGGAATTTGCATTATAAGTATTATCAATCTTATTTCTACCCCAATTCATCATATTTCCACGATCAAAACGATCTCCTCGCCATTCGCCCCTTTCTTGGCCCCATTGTGAACCCAGACAGAAAGCAATAATTAAAGCGATAATAATCAATACCCATTTCATCATGTGGCATTTCTTCCAATTATGACAGCAATGAGACATGCCATGTTCACACTTTGCATCTCCTTCACAACAGGTAACCTTTTTTTCTTCGTTTTCCATTTTTTAAAATTAAATTATTTATAATAAATACGACTGCAAGATTATTATAGCATGAAAAGGGGGATGGCATGATATCTTCCTCTACGAGGACAGTATACCTTTTCGTTTCGGCTATCACCGAAAAACGAAAAGCTTTTCGCTTCCTGCACGCAAGCAAAGAAGTTTGCTTGCTCGGGACCACATTAGAAAAAACCCAAACGAGTTGGGCTTTTTCTAATGTGGTCCCGGCAGGAATCGAACCTGCATCATAACTTCCGCAAAGTTACGTCCTATCCATTGAACGACGGGACCATGTACACGATTTAATCTACATTATTAGGAGAGTATTTGCAAGCTAAAATCCTAATTTCTCCATGAACTTCATTGATCTTGATTCTTCAAGTTCGATGTTTGGAATTATTTTTAGTAGCGATTCTTTGATTATGGGGATTTGGTCTATTGGTAAGGGGATTGTATAAACAGGAAGAAGATATTTATTTAATTCTATTAAAAGCACAGCATAATCTTCTTCTTTTTTGATGTGGAAACCTTTAATTTCTTTCCAGGGATATTTATCTTTACCCAAGGATATACCGCTAGTTTCAATTGCGTACTGGATTTCTTGTGGATGACGAATAGAAAAAAGAATAAGCGAAGCTCCAGAGATAATAATAAAAACAGCAAACAAATAATTTTGGAACCATATTGCCAATCCACAGACAACCAAGGCAACTAATCCAATGGCCCAGAGAAAATCTATACTTTTTTCTTCGTGTTTGTATTCAGGTGCGAACCACTCTATTTTGTCTATGATTATTTCTTCCATAAATTTATTATACTACTTTCTACTTCTTAGACAAAGAAGCTACTGCCTTATACACAGCCTTTCCGGCATTCTTATCGAACATGCTGGGAATTATATTTTCTCTTGAGGGCTTCTTGACTACATTTGCTAGCGCAATAGCAATAGTTACAAATATCTCATTCTTAAATTGAGGAATCTTTTTATCTAGCATGGCACGAAATGCATTGGGGAATACAAGGGAATTGTTGATTTGATTGGGGTAGTCAGATCGGCCCGTAGCGACAATGAAGGCTCCAGCTTTATGAGCATCTTCGGGCATTATTTCTGGCGTTGGATTAGCTAGGGTAAAAATTATAGGTTTACTCGCCATACTTTTTATCATTTCCTTTGTAAGTGTTTTTGGTTTTGAAAGTCCTATAAATACATCTACGTCTATAAGGGCGTTGGCTAAAGTACCAGATCTTTCTTTGATAGTGCTACCTTTCAATAATTCTTTTTTCTCTTTATTTAAATCATTTCTTTTTTTGTTTATAATTCCACGACTGTCACAAAAAATTGTATTGGTAATTCCATAGGAGTGAAGTAGTCGCCCTGTCGCGACTCCTGCAGCTCCGACGCCAGCAATGACGACTTTTACTTTTTCTTTTTTAATTTTTGCTAATTTAAGAGCATTGATAAGGGCAGAGAGAGTGACAGTGGCAGCTCCCCACTGGTCGTCGTGCATGACAGGGATGTCTAATTCTCGACGTAGTCTTTCTTCTATTTCAAAACATCGTGGAGCAGAAATATCTTCAAGATTTATTCCTCCGAAAACTGGGGCAATCTGCTTCACCGCTTTTATAATTTCTTCTGTATCTTGTGTATCTAGACAAATAGGGAAGGCATCTACTCCGCCAAAGTTTTTAAATATTGCCGCCTTTCCTTCCATGACAGGGATTGAAGCTAGGGCTCCCAAATTACCAAGTCCTAAAATAGCTGAACCATCAGTGATGATTGCCACAGTATTTTTCTTGATAGTATACTCTCTTGCAAGCTTTGGATTTTGGGCAATAGCGATACAGACTCCAGCGACGCCGGGTGTATAAGCTATCGATAAATCTTTTTTGTTTTTAAGGGGTACTTTGCTTACGACTTCGAGTTTGCCTCCATGTTTTCTGTGTAATTTTATTGATTGCTCATAATTTTTATTTATCATTTTTTGTAGAATTTTTTATATTTTCTGCTAATTCTTTTAACTTATTAAAATCTGCCATAGGTCCACCAGCAGAGGATAGGTAGCCTTCGTATTTGTCGAACCAAACATCTTTGGGAGATAAGGCTTGGGTCCAAGTCCCATCTTTTAATTTTTCAGTACCATGCATTGGTGAGAGTTTTACATGAGCATGATTTACTCCCATTCCTTCCATTATAATTCCAACTCGTCCTACATCTTTATAAAAATTTTCTAATATTTGCGCTACTTTTTTAGAAGCTAGAGTTAGTAGAGAAAGTTCTTCGTTTGGCATTTTTAATACGTCACCATCAAAATGTTTTTTAGGTATGACAACAGAGAATCCCTCTGTATTTGGGTCAATAGAAAGAAAGGCCATAAAGTTATCATCTTCCCAAAAGATTCCAGGAGTTTGAAATCGCCCCTCTACTATTTCACAGAATACACATTTATTATCTTTTGTTTTTGCTTCATATTTTGTCATGTGTTTATTATATATAAGTATATGGGTTATTCCAAGATATTGACATTTAAACTCAGGTAGTGTATAATATAAAGAGGTAGTTATTAACAGATATCATTATGATATTTTTAAAATTAATAATAGTATTAACATATAGTATGAATAATCATTTCACAAAAATTAAACAGATTCGATACAAGGCATTGGCTTTTGGAGTTTTGACTGTTTTTTTACTTGGATTTACTCCTGCTTATGCTTCAACTTTTAAAGTTTCGCAAGAGAATCTTGTTGTGAAGAAGGGGGATGTCATAAAACTAGTAGTTTCTGTAGACTCTCGAAATAATAAAAATTATACATTTAAATCTTCTATTAAATTTCCAGCAGACCTAGTCAGTGTTCATAGTTGGCAGTGGAATGATAGCTGGATGCCAATTGTTGTCGCTGGTTATGATTCGATAGATAATGTAAATGGTTCCATTGTTCGTACTGGTGGTTATCCTGGAGGAATTATCAGTCAGAAAGAATTTGGAGTGATTACATTTATCGCAAAGAAAGATGGAAAGGGGGTCATAACATTGAATGGAGGCGACAGTTTCATATTGAATGCTGATGGAGAGGATACATTAATTAAATAAAAATATATATTAAAAACAGCAAGACGTATCTTGCTGTTTTTAATATTGTTGAAAGAATTTTTTTATTAGATGACCGTTTTTATGATTGGTCCTGTTTCGTATTAATGATCTTGTAATTGAAGTTTCTTTTACTTGAGCTATCACATATGTTTTATTTGTAATTTCTAAATTACCAATTTTATTCATAGATAAAGCTAGCCAATAATCTTCAGCTATTCTTCCAGACGGAAGATTTAATTCTTTTGAAGCCCCTACGCTTTTCTTAAAAGTATCTAAAACAAAATTTTTATCTTTACCAAAGAATGCAAAACTGGCACCCCATAGCCATGATACAGCTTTTTTATTTTTTGAAACACAAAAATATTTATTCCAAATATTTGATAAATTATCAAATATTGTCCCCTCAAATTTTATATATGAGCCAACCAGTATATTATTATTGCTTTGTAATGTTTTACCCATTACCTCTACCCAATTTTTTTCAGCGACAGAATCTCCATCTATACAAAGGATTATTTCTTTTGAAGCATTTTGAATACCTTCTATACGAGCATAAACCGGACCAGCTAGTCCATCTAGTTTTATTGTTGTGATAGGATAGGGTTGTGCCATCTCAAAAGTTTTGTCAGTTCCATTGTGAATTATGAGAATAATTTCATCTGGTTTCTGTGTTTGATTTAAAATAGATTCGATACACTTCGCGATGCATTTTTCTTCATTGTGAGCAATAATTACGACGGATGTTTGCATAGAGATATTTTAACATAAATAGAAAATAGAAGTGATTCTCTATCCCACAAAAAGAAAAACCCTTTCGGGTTTTCTTTTTTTGCGGAGGCGGTGAGATTCGAACTCACGGTCCCTTTCAGGACTTCGGTTTTCAAGACCGATGCACTAAGCCTCTATGCGACGCCTCCGTATAATAAACAAAACTTTTTAAATAACATTTACTCTAATCAAACTTTTTATTTAACCAACTTTTTTCTAAAAGATGTTCTTCTGCATGACAATTTGGACAAATTAATAATAAATTATCCAAGTTATTATTTTTTCTATCCCTATCTTTATGGTGAACTTCTAAAATTTGATATTTTTCATAACTACACCTCTCACACTTTTCACCCCTTTCATCTAGTAAACGAACCTTCAGTGCTTTTTGCGATTTTACTTTACTTTTTGGGCTACCAATTTTATATTTAGTACCAGCTCTATTAATATTTGCACAACTTCTACCACATGTTTTTTTATGTAGACCTGCCAGAATAAGTTTTCCGCAAACAATACATGGGTTTTCTTTCCTACAAGAGATTCCATAGCATTTCATGCTACAAAAAGTGTTACCATTTTTGCTATTTTTAATATTAATAGGTCTCCTATAAATAGGGGTTTTACAAATTGTACATTTAGTATTGGGATTTCTTTTGTACTCTTCCACTAATCCAGTATACTACAAAATTTGTCAAAAAACATTAACTAGTATAAATATTTATATTTCATTTATACAAAATGCATAATAGCAGAAATACCATTTTATTACAATTATGGTAATCTATATATATGCGACATCTTGGTATAGATTATGGTTCAAAGAGGGTGGGGGTGGCAATTTCTGATGAAGAAGGGTCTTTTGCTTTCCCTTATAAAATAGTTCGCAATGACATGGAGCTCGTAGATACGATTCATAATATTTGTGGCACGGAAGAAGTCGGGGCTATCGTGCTAGGAGAGTCTCACGACTTATCAGGGAAGCCTAATAAAATAATGGGAAGCATAGAAGAATTTAAAAGGAATCTTGAAGCAGAACTTGATTTGCCAGTTTACTTTCAAAAAGAATTTATGACAACAGTAGAAGCAAGAGGGCGGGGAGGGAAGGAAATAAATAATGCAAAAAAAGTAGGTAAGGTGGTACAAGTAGGAGCCGATGCAAGTGCAGCCGCTTTAATTTTACAAAGATATTTAGATAAAAATAATAACAAATAAAATTTATGGAATACGTATCATACGAAGAATTTAAGAAAATGGATATAAGGGTAGGAACAATACGCGAAGTTGAGCCGGTGCCAGAGACGGACAAGCTTTTGCGTTGCCAGATAGATTTTAATGAGGTGGATGTTGAGGGAAACAAAAAGTTGAGACAAATTATTTCAGGAATTCACGAATTTTATCCTGATTATGAAAAATTAATAGGCAAACAGGTTCTGTATATAGTAAATTTGGAACCAAGAGTGATAAAAGGTCTTGAAAGTAATGGTATGTTGATGGCAGTCGACGGGCTCGATGGTCACCCTATTTTTCTTATTCCAGAAGTAGAAGTCGGTGCTGGGAGTAAAGTAAGATAATCATATGCTTGATCCAATATTTTTAATAGAGACAGTGGGTCTTATAGGAATCATCTTTATCATCTTTGCCGAGACGGGGCTTTTCTTTGGATTTTTCTTTCCAGGGGATTCACTTCTTTTTACTGCAGGGATTTTAGCATCTCAAGGGATTTTCAATATTTATCATTTGATTATATTTTGTATTATTGCTGCAATATTAGGGGATAGTATAGGGTACTGGTCGGGCAAGAAATATGGGAGAAAACTTTTTGAAAGTGATGCAGGTTTCTTTTTCAAGAAACAAAGGATCTACGATGCAGAAAAATTCTATGAAAAATACGGTAAATATACAATTATAATTGCTCGCTTTGTTCCTATTATTCGAACTTTTGCACCAATAGTTGCAGGGATAGGGAAAATGCATTACAGAACCTTTCTTTTGTATAATATTTTTGGAGGAGTTTTCTGGGTATTTGGAGTAACGATGATCGGGTATGTATTTGGAGGAATGATAACAAACCCAGATCAATACATAATTCCTATTGCTTTGTTAATTATTTTTATTTCATTCATCCCAATTATTATAAAAATTATGAAAGAGAAATATTTAAGAAGAGATTAACTTTTAATTCTATCTAATTTATCACAAAACTGTGCAATAAAACTTTGTTAAAATTTTACTACGAGGTATAATATTAGAATAATGAAGCAATCATATAATCGTTATTTCCCCACTCCTTCATACTTAGCCATGAATTCTTTCGCGGTTGATATTTCTGATCAATCAATTAAATACGGAGAACTACTAACTACACCCCTCGGTCTTCGGCTGGGGCGTTTTGGGAAAGAAAAGATACCACAAGGAGTTGTTGCTTCGGGGAAAATAGAAGATGAAGAACAACTAGTTTCTATTTTAAAAGAATTAAAGAAAAAAGAAAACCTTAATTTTGTTCGTGTATCACTCCCAGAAGAACAGATGTATTTATTTACACTATCTTTACCCAAGGCTAGAGAAGACAATTTGAGAGAAATGATCTTACTCCAGATAGAAGAACATATTCCTCTTAAGGCTACAGATACTGTTTTTGAATATGAAATAATTTCAAGCTCTGATAAAAATATACTTTTAGAAGTCTCGGCTATTGCTGTAATTACAATTGAAAGCTATCTGTCTGTTTTTAAAAAAGCAGGGATTACACCTTTGTCTTTTGAGCTTGAAGCACAAGCAATAGCTCGTGCTGTGATACCTACTCAAGACCAAGACCCAGTGATGATAGTAGACTTTGGTGATACGAGAACGGGAGTTTCTATTGTTCATGACGGAAAGGTTTTCTTTACGACAACGCTTGATTTGGGTGGTATTAATTTGACGAACATGATAGCCAAAAACTTCTCTCTCTCTTTTGAAAAAGCTGAGGAAATGAAACGCTCATACGGGCTAGATGGTATTTCAAATATTGAAGATATTTTCCCGATTATCTTAAATGGAATTTCAGTTTTAAGAGATGAACTCAATAAACAATATCAATACTGGAAGAGTCATGAAAATTGCGGAATAAAACATGATCAAATAAATCGTATTGTATTATGCGGAGGAGATGCAAACCTGACTGGCCTCTCAGATTATCTAGAAGCTAGTATGGGGATAAAAGTTGATCATGCAAATGCATGGGTAAATATTTCAGATATGAATATTTCAGTACCGGACATGTCTTTTGAAGAATCTTTGGGGTATGCGACAGTTCTCGGTCTGGCTCTTGGGGGATTTTCTTATTCATCCAGTCCAATAATGAATGTTCTACCCCAGAAAGAAAAATTTGATATTAATAGAGAATACTGGAAACGTTTCATTATAATATTTATGTTGTCATTATCTTTAGTCATGTTTATTTCTACTTTTTTGTTATTACCGTCATATTTCTTCTCAGCTTCTAAACAGGATATATTTGAGAATAAACTTGAAGAATTTAATAATAATAATAAAAATCTTGCAAGTTTGAATTTAGATTCTACTATTTCTGATATCAACACCAAATTAGATTTGCTGGCATCTGTCAAATCAGAATATTCTGTGTATGAAGACATATTAAAGGTGGTATTATCAAATCGTACGGATGGAGTTACTTTTTCACAGATAATACTCAGCCAGAAGAAAGACAAGAGTTTAGCCTTAGAGATTCATGGTACTGCCCGTGACAGGGTAGCATTGCGAAATTTTAAAGCAGCTCTTGATATCAATCCAAGTTTTTCTGTGGTTAATTTACCAATTTCTAGTTTTCTAGAGAAAACAGGACTCAACTTTGCTGTTTATCTTACTCTTAAATAATATGAAGAATAACAAAACAAACTTTATACTTGCCTTCTCAATACTATTATTTATAATTTGTTCGGGTATTTTCATTTATTTATTAAATGTGATTAAAAATAAGAATAAACACATCTCTGCTGTGACCACTACTCTAGAAAAAAAGATAATAGAGAAAGATAACATAAAAATTCTTGAGACAAAAATGCAAGAACTTAATGATACACACGAAAGGATAGGGAACTATCTCGTCAGTACTTCCAATATTGATATTTTTGTTGAATATTTAGAAGACATGGGAATTAAGAATAGTGTTGATCTGATAGTTAAAGGTGTAGATTCTCCAAAAAATGAAAAGAATATAATATCGGTCTCATTAAATATAACTGGTAAATTTACCGATGTCATGAAAACCATAGCTCTTTTAGAGAATTCTCAATATAATATAATGATAAATTCTTTTTATCTTACTAGAGAAGATTCACAAGTAACAGAAACAAACAATCCGACAAATACAGAAGAGGATCAAATTATTAAAATTAAATCTTACTGGCGAGCCAGTCTATCATTTAGAGTTTTGAGTCTATAAAATATGAATACATTTTTATTAAAAATTAAAAATCAAATAAAAAGAATAAAAAATTTTTTTATAATTAACCCACACAAACATTGGATGTTTCTAGTTTATATTTTTTTTATTTCTATTTTAATCTTAATTTTATTTAGTTTTTATCTTTTATATATGATAAAAAGTGAGAAAATATTCCAAGTTAAGACAGAACAATCTGAAAAGCACGTTTTACTCAATGAAGATCTTCTTAAAAAGACTACAGATTTGTATGATAGTAAGGCAAAAAAAGAGGCAGAAATAAAAAATAGCCTACCTCCTTATAAAGACCCAAGCATATAAAAAAAATTCCTTTGAAAAAGGAATTTTTTTTATATTGTGCCCTCGGCAGGAATCGAACCTACAATAGCGGCTTAGAAGTCCGCAGTTATATCCATTTAACTACGAGGGCAAAGGCTTATGAGCTTTGTGCGCGATGAGGGACTTGAACCCCCGACCTTCTCAGTGTAAATGAGTTGCTCTACCAACTGAGCTAATCGCGCAAATATTGGATACTTGAATAATAGCATATTTTTAATATATTTCAACTATATGCTAAGATGTGGTTATGAAATTAAAAATCCTTTATGAAGATAAGAATATACTAGCTATAGACAAGCCAGCGGGTATTGCTGTGCATGCTGATGCTCGAACTACAGATAAAGATGTGATAGTTGCTGACCTTATATTAGATTATGATAAAAAGATTGAGAAAGTCGGAGAACCTATGACTATTGAATACAAAGGGGAAGTTTTAAAAATAAAACGTCCTGGTATTGTGCATCGCTTAGACCGAGAAACTTCAGGGGTTCTTCTTGTGGCTCGTAACCAAAAAACCTTTTTAATGCTTAAGGAACAATTCCAAAATCATACAATACAAAAGAAATATTTAACTTTTGTTTACGGACATGTCTCTGATCCGAAGGCATCCCTTGCTACTGGCAAGAGGGGACTTATAAACATTCCAATAGGAAGATCCCCAATGGACATTCGTATGTGGACAGCTGGTAGGGGGGCAAGGCCTCCACTTCGAGAAGCTATTACAGAATACAAAGTTCTCAATAGATTTTCTGATATTTCTAGTAAAAGTTTAAATCAAGATAATAAATTTTCTTATTTAGAAGTATATCCAAAGACGGGTCGCACTCATCAGATAAGAGTACATATGAGATATATTAACCATCCGGTTGTTTCAGACCCTTTATATAGAGGGAATAAAGAAATGGCCCTAGGAATGAAGCGTTTAGCTTTACATTCTCAGTCCATAACATTTCGTACCTCAAACGGAGAGGTAAAAACAGTTGAATCTCCATTACCAGCTGATTTTAAGAAGGTGATAAAAACATATCTTGTGTAAATTTGCTTAAAATAGGCATATATGATAAAGTAGAACCCATGGAAATAACGAAAGTACAATTTACACCAGTAGAACAAAAAGCTCGCAAAAGCCTTGATTTTAAGGCCGGAGATACTGTTCGTGTCTGGAATAAAATTTTAGAAAAAGGAAAAGTTCGCCTTCAGGCATTTGAAGGACTTGTTCTCTCACGTAAGCATGGAACTGAAAGTGGAGCAACATTTACTATCCGCAAAGTAGCCTCAGGGGTAGGAGTAGAACGTATTTTCCCTTTATATTCTCCAAACATTGATAAGATTGAAATCCTAAGAAAATCAAAAACTCGCCGTAACAAGCTTTACTACATACGTACAAAAGCAGTTAAAGAAGTGAAGAAGAGACTAAAGAGTATAACAATATCAAGAGAAGACAAAGCAGAAGATGTTGTAGAAGAAAATAAAGCAGAATAAAAAACAGCCCTGAGGGGCTGTTTTAGTTTGATATTAATTGGTAGACGCTATTCCCTTGAGGTGATATAATATAAATATGGGGAAGAGAGGACAAACACCACAAGGAAAAGTGGACATAAGATGGTCGGCAAATTTTGCTTATGCCATTGGTCTTTTGGTTACAGATGGAAATTTATCATCTGATGGTCGGCATATTATTTTTGTTTCTAAGGACATGGAACAAATCAATAATTTTTTGAAATGTTTAAAAATAGACGTAAAAATAGGAAAAACAATTTCTGGATATGATGGTAATTTCTCTCATAGGGTGCAATTAGGTGATGTCATATTTTATAAGTTTTTAGAATCTATAGGTATTAAGGCAAAAAAATCTAGGACCATAGGGAATATTTTAGTTGATAAAAAATATTTTTTTGATTATCTAAGGGGTTGTTTTGATGGAGACGGATGTTTTTATTCCTATTGGGACCCAAGATGGCGTTCAAGTCATATGTTTTATTTAGAATTTACTTCAGCAAGTTTTGATCATATTATTTGGCTTCAAGATGAAATAAAAAAATATGCCAAGGTTAATGGGCATATTTCTGGAAGGAAAAAGAAAGATTTCTTTCAGTTAAAATATGCAAAAAAAGAAGCCATGGAAATAATTAAAAAAATGTATTATAATAAGAAAGTTGTTTGTTTATCTAGAAAAAAGATTAAAATAGAAAAAGCTTTGAAAATAGAGGAAAAACAGCAAAAGCAGTATTAAAATAATATATATGCGCGGGTGCTGTAATAGTAGCCAGGCACGCTTGAGGTGCGTGTGTCGTAAGACGTGGAGGTGCGATTCCTCTCCCGCGCACTGAATGAGAAATAAAGAGTTTATACCTTTAAAATTAAAATTTTTACAAAGATTTATAAAAAGTTATTATACTACTTTGAATAACAAAATTATAAAAGCCATAATATTATTTATAATAGCTTTTGGTCTTACCTCATTAACAATGACCCAAGTTATTACCATGAATAGATATATTTTAAATATATTCTTTTTATCAATTACCTCACTTTTTTTTATTTTATATTTTAAAAAGACTCTAACAAATTTAATAAGTAAAACTTATAAAAGTGAGTTTATTTTTCTTGTTGGAATATCTTTGATTATTCACTTAATATCGTCATATTTTATACTGAATTATTTAAACCAACCAATTTGGCCATTTGATAGTAGGGGAACTTCATTCCTACTTATGAATAATTTCTATCTTTGGACTAAACCATTTGATGTATTACTTCAACAGTTACTTATTGTTTTATTAGTTATAAAATTACATCAATATAAATTAACCCTAAAACAAATAACATTGTTATTTGTTTTAGGGTTTGGTGCAATTCATATTTTTCAAATATTTAAAACTGATATTATTATAGGTTTGGCTTTTACATTAGGAGCCATAATTTCTTCGTTCGTTTATCCTTATATGATTTTAAAAGTAAGGAATGGTTATATTTATAATTTTATGATTCACATGGGAATTTATAATATCGCCGCTCTCTTATCTTATATACTTTATTAATCGTGAGGCCTTGCCTCACGATTTTTAAATATCAGCTTTTAATATATAATAGATGATATGATAACATTTTTATTTAGTTTATTTACATGGATTGCTTTCTTAGTTCTTTTAATAGTATTTTTTTTATTACTTTTATGGATGTGGAGCAGTATAAAAGCAAAAGTTCCATTTATAGGAGTTCCTACTAAAACTTTAAAAGATATAGAGAAAGCTCTTAATCTAAACGAAGATAGTGTTGTCTACGATTTAGGTTGTGGGGATGGAAGAGTTCTTTTTTATTTATATAAAAATAATCCTAAGGCTAAATATATAGGAATTGAAAATAGTCAATTTCCCCTCCTTGTTTTCAATGTTAGAAATTGGTTTTTCAAGAGAAAAAACAAATCAAATATTTCAATCATTGGAAAAGACTTTTTTGATGTAAACTTGTCAGATGCTACTCATATATTTACTTATCTTTACCCAAATGTAATGGATGATCTAATCCCAAAGCTAGATAAAGAACTTAAATCAGGGACTCGTTTAATTTCAGCATCTTTTCGTTTTACTGGTAGACGTGAAATAGAAGAAATTGATTTAAAAAGGAACAATTACCAACTAGCAAAAAAAGTATATGTTTATGAATTTTAGATAAAATCCACTAGTTGCGTAATAGAATTTACTTAAATTATATTACGGAGTATAATAATAATATATGATAACGAGCGATCTAATTGAGTATATAAAAATACAACTCAATAAAAATATTTCCAAAGATTTGATTATTTCACGACTCTCTCAAGTGGGATGGAGGGCTGAAGATATTGAAGAGGGCTTTTTGTCTATTGAGACATCTCTAACTCCTCCTGTATTAGAAGCTAGTCTGTCTGCTGAAAATTTAAATAAAGAAGAAGATATTAAGATAAAGGATGAAGACGGTGCGAAGACTGTTGATCCCTATCGTGAATTACCTGATGGAGTGGAATTGGAAAGTAGAGAGATATATAGAACTCCAAATTTTAAGAAGGAAGAAATACACACTCCTCCTACTGTGGAAAAGACAACCGAGAAAATCGAACCAGTAAAAATATGGGCTCCTACAACAATTCCAACTAAGATTGAAGAAACAAAGATAACCCCAGAACCTAAGAAAGAAGAAGCAGTAGAATTCTCAACAAATAAAGAGGTAGCGCCATACAGACTAGAAGTTGAAGGTGGAGAAAAACCTAATACTGATGAAATAAAAAAATCTTCTGACTTGGAATTTATCCCAACAATAAATAAAAATCCTTTTTCAAATCCTATTACACAGACAATAGATAAGGTCGAGAGTCCCTTAATCTCACGAGAATTTATTCCATCAACAGAGAAGAATCCTTCTTCGGAACTAGTACCCCAGAAAGTTAACTTACCCCCTCTTAAAATATCAAATACTAAAACTCCTATCCCGGAAAAAAGGATATCGGATATGGTGCAAAAAAGCGCTATGATATCTTCTTATTCTCAAGATATTTTAGCTGCAAAAAAGGAAGAACCCATTATCACTAAAAAAAGCAATTTACTTTTAAAGATAGGAATTTTAATGTTTATTATCGGTCTTGTTGGTGGAATGGTTTTTGCTTTTGTTGAAGGATATTTAAGGATTCCTTGGTTAAATATTAATCTTTCTGTTGTTAAGAAAGATCCTAAAACAATAATTTTGAATACTTCTTCTTCGCTTTCAAAACTGAAATCATACAAAGTAGAAAACAATATAAGCATTTCATCCCCATCATTATCCAATATAACCACTGGATTATCTAGTGGAAGTGTAGTTGCATCAAAAGATCGAGATTCTATATCTGTAAACACTAAGGGCATAGTAAATCATTTAAACAATAAATTAATGTTTGATTACATTTTGAATCTCGAGAGTTCTATTTTAGAAAATGATATAAATAGTAATTGGAAATATAACGGAACGGATCTATATGTATCGATCCCAGATTTGAACCAAGTCTTGGGTAGTGACGCTCCAGTTGCCACAGCAGTATCATTAAAGCCCGATCAATTAAATTTAATTATTCCAGAATTATCAAGCGAGATGCAAAAAACAGTAAAAGATATTGATATCTACAACTTGATGTCGGGGGAAGTTCCTCTATATATAAAAAATGAAGTATCTTCAATTTTTAAAGAATTTATTAATAATTTAGAATATTCAGAGAAGGCAGATGAAAATATACGTGGAGTCGATACATATCACTATGAATTAACTGCCGACCGTCAATCAACAAAGAAATTTCTGACTTCTCTTACAAATATTTTTGTTGTGAAACTTACCGCAGATCAAAAAAGCAATTTAGATGAGGTATTGGGTTCATCGAGCATAAGTTCTTTTGAAGTTTGGATTGGTAAGAATGATGATAATTTATATCAAATAAAGTTCACATTAAATACTCCTTTGTCTAAAGTATTAGACTTAAACGACAGCGGAATAGCTGGTAATGAAGTAAAATTAGATTGGATGATTACATATTATGACTTAGATGTTCCAAATAATATCAATTTTCCTGATGCACAATTAGATATGATTGAGTTTATAAAAAGTATTAGAGATGTAAAAATTAAAAATTTCATTTCCTCTTTTAGATCACATGCGGTATTATTCAAAAATGCAGTGGGTTCTTTTGGAACAAGATCCAATCCTGCAGGAAGCTGTACTAACCCAAACCCTGGATCAATCTTTTCTCCTAAGGGCCACAATAAAGGGGCGGATCAAAGCGTAGGTTCTATAGCAGAGATTATGAACTCCTTACTTTCGATAACAAACGGAGCAGGGTCTTGCTATTCTACCTCGAGGGAGTGGGCTCTCAGCGCTCCACTTTCTACGGTGACAGAAGGAGGCACTTCCAACTTTTATTGTGTTGATACTACGGGGAACACAACAATATTACAAACTCCTATAACTGGACCAGCTTGTAAATAATAAAATTTTAATAGCACCTAGATTTTTTAGGCATTTTCTGGTATAAAGGGGGAGTCACCATTGTATTTTATGATGGTAAAAGTAATAGTGTTTGTATAGATGATATGGTGCCTATAGTGTAACGGTTAGCACTAGAGTTTGTGGAACTCTCAGTTTGGGTTCAAATCCCAGTAGGCACCCCAAAACAAAAACCCCTGAAAAGGGTTGTTTTTGTTTTGAAATATCCTCACTTACTCAAAAGAGTTCTCTTGTGGTAATATTATAAACATAATGAAAAATATACTCCCTATAGTTTTTATTGTGACTTTTATAACCTTTCTAATAGGACTTGGTCACTTTGTAATATATAAAAGTTTGTTGGCAATTTTTGATATAACTGTTTTCAGAGTAATAAATATTACAAGAATCTTCTTTATCTCTGGGTCACTCAGTTTCGTAGTTATGACTATATTAACCAACTATGGATACAATAAAGTCTTCTCTTTCTTATATGAGACAAGTGCTATTTGGCTTGGCACTGTTTACTTTCTATTTATTGCAAGCGTTATATTCATGATAGTTTGTGGAGTTGGATCCCTTTTTAATATGCCAACTATTGCTATTAGAATCATTGGAATGGTTCTTTTGTCAGCAGGATTAGGCATTAGCGTCTATGGAGTTATCCATACATATTATTTGAAAGTTACAAATTATACAGTAAAAATAAATAACCTTCCTGACGTTTGGAACAACAAGAAGATAGTGATGTCTGCCGACACTCATTTTGGAAATATTCGGAATGTTCGTTTCGGAGAAAGGCTTGTGAAGAAAATAAATGAGGAGAATCCTGACTTAGTTCTAATAGCAGGGGACTATTATGATGGGCCACATATAAATGATGGAGAGATTGCAAATGTTTTAAAAGATATTCACTCTAAGAAGGGGATAATATTTGCTCCTGGAAACCATGAGGAATATGGTAATAGTGGAGAGTTTAGTAAATTGTTAACTGATGCTGGTGTCCTAGTTCTTTCCAATAGAACAACAAACATTGATGGAATACAGATATCGGGTGTTGATTATACTACTGGTTCAAACAAAGAATTACTATCTTCAGTGATAGGCAACATGAATTTATCAAAGGGAATACCCCAAATCCTTATTAAACATGCACCCAACAATCTATCGGTCGTAGCTGACGAAGGGTTTGATCTTGTTGTTTCGGGGCATGTCCACCGGGGACAAGTATGGCCAGGCCAGTGGATTGTGAAGATGATATTTAAAGAATTTTCATATGGATTAAATTATTTTAATAAAACAGCTGTAGTTACAACTAGTGGTGCTGGTACATGGGGTCCACCACAGAGAGTAGGGACCAATAGTGAAATTGTTGTAATTAATCTTGAAAAATAGCATGAAAAACCATCTATTTTTTATGTTCAATATTTAGGTTATAATACACTTATGAATTCAGAAACTAAGATTTGCCAGAATTGTAAAAAAGACTTCACAATTGAGCCCGATGACTTCTCTTTTTATGAGAAGATGAAGGTGCCAGTGCCTACTTGGTGTCCGGACTGTAGGATGGTTCGTCGACTTATATGGAGAAATGAGCGTAATTTATTTCGTAGAAAAGATGCACTCACAGGAGAGGATTCCTTCTCTGGTTTCCCTGCTGAAGCCAATTTGCAAACATATGAAAATAGTTATTGGTATGGAGATAAATGGAATTCTCTAGATTATGGAATGGATTATGATTTCTCTAAGCCATTCTTTAAACAATTTTATGATCTCCTATCTCGAGTACCACTTATGGCAAAATCATCTGCTAGTTTTATGATTAATTCAGATTATTGTAATGAAGCTGGAAGACTTCGTAATGCGTATCTATGCTTCGATTCAGATTTTGTTGAAAATTCTGCCTATCTAGTTAAAGCTACAAACATGAATGACTCCTTTGACTCTCACGAAGTAATAGAGGGTGAACTATGCTATGAAGATGTTATGGTCTACAAATCTTATAGAACTTTTTATTCTCTAGACTGTGAAAGCTGTGTAGATGTTTGGTTTAGTAAAGGACTTCGAGGATGTACAAACTGTTTTGGGTGTGTAAATCTACGAGGTAAATCTTATTATTTTTTTAACGAACAATTACCAAAAGAAGAATATGAAAAAAGGTTATCTGAATTAAATTTGGGGTCTTATGAATCAATCTCAAAAATACGTATTAAGGTTTTAGAATTTTGGCAAAAATTTCCGGTGAAATATTATCATGGAATACGAAACATCAGTTTTACTGGTGATAGAATTAGTGACTGCAAAAATGTTCGTGACTCTTTTTCAATACAAGAAGGTGAGAATATGCGCTACATAGAGATCAGTGTTCTTAAGGCTGCTAATTCATATGATTGCGTCCAGCTTTTCATGGGAGTTGAAAATGCTTATGAGTGTACAACAGTAGGAGAAGGGGCATATAATTTGAGATATTGTTTTAATTCTTGGGGCGGTTCACGAGATCTGGAATATTGTGGTTATTGTATAGGAGTAGTTGATTGTTTTGGTTGTGTAGGATTAAAGAAGAAACAATATTGTGTTTTTAATAAACAATACACAAAGGAAGAATATTTTGATCTTGTAGAAAAAATAAAGAAACACATGAATGATATGCCATATGTTGATCACATAGGACGGTCCTATGTATATGGTGAATTTTTCCCATCTGAATTTTCACCTCTTGCATACAATGAAAGTCTTGCTCAAGATTACGTTCCTATAAATAGGGAACAAGCAAAAGAAAAAGGATTTGTATGGCGTGAACCAAATGCACGTGAATTTCAAACTACAATTAAAGGAGTAGACCTACCTGATTTAATTAATGATGTGCCAGAAAGTATTACTAAAGAAATTATTGCTTGTGAGACTTGTAAGCGTGCTTATAGAATAGTCCCTATTGAATTACAGTTTTATAAACGTATTGGCTTACCTTTACCTCACAAGTGTCACAATTGCCGATTTCTAGATCGTTATGAATTTATTAACAAACCAAAACTATACCATCGTTCTTGTATGAAAGAAGGATGTGAAAACGAATTTGAAACCTCATATTCTCCTGACAGTTCGGAAATAGTATATTGTGAGAAGTGTTACCAACAAGAAGTGTATTAGTAATTTATGCAAACTTTAAAAAATAATATGAAACTCGAAGTCATTGGATCAGGATGTAAAAAGTGTAAAGCATTGTTTGAATTGACGGAAATCGTTGCTAAGGAACTGGGTATTCATGATACAGTTCTATATAGTACAGATATAAACAAAATTGTAGCAATGGGGCTTATGAGTAGCCCTGTCTTAACTGTAAACGATAAGCCTGTTCTGGTTGGTATGTTGCCAGATAAAGAAAGATTAAAGGAAATTATTTCTAAAAACATTTAATATGTTTTATCCCATACAACTACTAGCTGATTGGTTAACTTATACAGTCTTTGGAATTATCCCAAAGACCTTACTAGCTTCGGCTGTAAATTTCTTCATTTTTGACACTATTAAAATCTTTATTCTTCTTGCTGGTATTATTTTTATTGTTTCTATAATTCGTTCGTATCTACCACCAGAGAAAATACGAGTAATACTTTCACGAAAGAATAAATATATAGGAAATGTCCCAGCCTCACTTCTAGGAATCATTACTCCGTTTTGTTCTTGCTCAGCTATTCCACTTTTCCTTGGTTTTGTTCAGGCGGGGGTCCCACTTGGAACTACATTTTCTTTTCTAATAGCATCACCAATGATTAACGAAGTAGCACTTGTATTACTCTTGGGATTATTTGGTTGGAAGATTGCAATTATCTATATAGTAACAGGCCTCATTATCTCAATACTTTCTGGGGTTGTAATAGGCTCTTTAAAAGTAGAAAATCTTGTTGAATCATTTGTTTATGAAAATTCTGTAAATGGAAACAATCTTGAACTACCTAGTTTATCTCGCATAGAAAGAATTAATTATGCACTAGATTACACAACAGATATTTTGAAAAAAGTTTGGCCTTACATACTAGTAGGTATTGGTCTCGGAGCTTGGATACATGGTTATTTACCTGCTGACTTCTTGGTAGAATATGCTGGGTCTGGTAAATGGTATGCTGTACCACTTGCTGTACTTATCGGTATTCCTCTTTATTCAAATGCGGCAGGAGTAATACCTCTCGTATCTGCACTAACAGAGAAAGGTGTATCTATGGGTACTACGCTCGCATTTATGATGTCTGTAACGGCCTTATCACTTCCAGAATTTATGATTCTTAAGAAAGTTATGAAAATAAAACTTATCTTTATTTTTGCAGGAATTGTAAGTGTAGGGATAGTATTTACAGGGTATTTATTTAATATTATTTTAAAATAATATTTTAAAAGACCGGTTACAATTTGAGAAAAAGATAGTATAATGCCCTTATGAACAACCCACAAAAACTTGGTATTAAAGTATTCTACTATTATCTTTCCAGAAAGATTTCGCTAGGAGTTATACTACTAGTAGTTTCTTTTATTGTTTCATCTTCGAAAGATTTCATCGTATCAAAGATGGTTATGCTTTTGCCTGTTAGTGTTACAGCAGTTGTCGTCAACTTTTTAACTAGTGGATTATTTATCATATCAGCTGTATTTATACTTGGAGCATTTGTAACAAGTTGGTTTAAATATACAAGTTGTGACTTTTCTTTAGACGAGAATGCTTTCAATATTAGAAGAGGATTCTTCACTAAGAAGGAAATTTCTATACCATATAGACAAATTCAGAATGTAAATATTGAGCAATCTATAAGTCACAAAATGCTCGGAATTGGTAAGTTGGTTATCCTAACAGAAGGGGACCATAGTGAAAATAATGGTGAAGCTTCTGGAGGATCTTTTGATGTTATAGACTACGTTTTAGCACATAAAGTTCGTGAATTTATCTTACAAAGAGCTAATTTTCAAATAGTTAAGGATTCTACAATTTAAAATTTAAAAATATGAAAGAAAATAGTAGTTTTGAAAAAACACACGAATTAAAAATTGAAACCATTAAAGGGCCTAATGGTTGCGAAGTCTCTTTTTGTCCTCTACGTGGTGGAATTATAACCTCGTTAAAGTTAAACGGGAAAGAGCTTCTTTTCCTAGATAAAGAAACATTTAAAAATAAAGAAGTCAGTGTTAAAGGGGGAATTCCATATCTATTTCCGAATGCTGGACCATTAGATCCAAATACCAAATTTCCCAATTTAGCACAGCATGGGTTTGCTAGAAATTTAGAATGGAAAAATGAAAATACAGAAAATGGATTTTGTATAACTCTAGTTTCAAGCGAAGAAACCAAAAAATTATATCCTTATAATTTTAAATTCTCTATTAAGGGAAGTTTTAATGAAGACAGTTCATTTACCATGGAAACAGAAATAGAAAATCTGGAAGAAAATGAAGATATGCCTATCTCAATGGGGCTACATCCGTATTTTAATGTTTCGAATGAAGAAAAGAAAAATATTAAATTTAATTTTGAAGGCGGAAAATATGTCGAAGAGCAAATAGAAAGTTGGGCCAATGGTAAGGCCATTTCTATTGAAAATCCAGGAGTTCCAATAGAAGTTGAGATTCCAGGATTAGGAACTTCAGTTATTGATCTATCAAAAGAATTTAAAAGGATCTGGGTATGGTCTATGTCTGGGAAGGACTTTGTGTGTATTGAACCAGTAATGAGAGACAAAAATGGACTTCTGAATAATCCAGAATTAATAAAACCGAAAGATACATTTAAAGCTAGTGTTAATTTCAAGCTGGATTAGTTCTTTGTTGTATTTTTGATATAATCTATCTTATATGGTTAAAACAAAAAATGATAATAAATATGTTTTAATAATGGCTGGAGGCTCTGGTTCAAGATTGTACCCACGTTCCACAGACGATTTACCTAAACAATTTCAGCAAATTATTGGAGAAAAAACACTGATAGAACAAGCATACGATAGAGCTCGAAGGATTGTTGCTGATGATCATATCTATGTTTCTTCCAATCATAAATATATAGATTTGATAAAAAAGTATTTACCCAACATTCTAAGTGAAAATTATATAACTGAACCTGTTAAGAGAAATACTGGTCCTGCAATATCATTGGCGACAGCTATTATTTATAAAAAAGACCCAAAGGCTGTTATTGTAGCTACACACTCTGACCATCTTGTCTTAAAGATAGATGAATACGAAAAAGTAATAAAAACAGGAATTAAGGTCGTTCAGAAAAAAACTAATCATATTTTATGTATTGGTATAACGCCAACATCTCCTCACACTGGACTGGGGTATATTGAAAAAGATAAAAAATTTGCTCAAGTTGATGGCTCTATTGTTTTCAGTACAAAAAGATTTGTAGAGAAACCAAACCTGGATTTAGCTAAACAATACGTTTCATCTGGAAACTTCTTTTGGAATGCTGGCTATTTTATTTGGCAGGCTAAACACTTCTTGGGAGAGCTTAAGAAATATGACTTAAAACTTTATAATGGAGTTACTAAAATAGCGGAAGCGAAAGGAAGTAAAAATTTTATTAAAACTTTAGATAAAGAATTTATTAAATTTAAAGATATTGCCGTTGATCATTTAATTATGGAGAAAACACCGAACCTCCTTGTCCTGCCAGTTGATATTGGCTGGTCAGATATTGGGAGCTGGGATGTCGTGGCAGATATGGTTGATGTAAACGAGAAGGATGTTCATGGAAATTATTCAAAAGGTATGGTAATAAACATAGATACACATAATACTATTATTTTTTCCCATGATAATGCTAAAGTTATAGCGACTATAGGCCTCGATAACTATATAATAGTAACCACAGAAGAGGCTATTGTGATAGTCCCTAGAGGAAGGAGTGAAGATGTTAAGAATATTGTTTTAGAATTAGGGAAAAGGAGAACGGATGAGATATAATGTATATTATGGGTATCAATAAAATTAAAATACCTAAACAAATAGCTTCTCTTCTTATACTGGCTGTTGTTTTAAATATTGTTAGAATGTTTTTGTTCCATACGACATCTTCTCTTTACATGTTCTGGAATATCTTTCTGGCATTTGTACCATTTTTCATAAGTTCTATTTTGTATTTACATACGACTAAAGAAAATATTATAAAACCATTTTTCATAATAGGCTTTGTTCTTTGGTTGTTGTTTTTACCGAATGCCCCTTATGTAATGACAGACTTTATACACTTAGGAAGAGTTAAGACTATCCCTGTCATGTATGATATATTCTTCTTCTTCAGCTCTGCTTATGTATCGTTACTTATGGGGTTATACTCTCTTCGTCATATGGAAAAGATAATTCTCTTAAAATTTTCAAGAAGGGTTGTAAATATAGTAATCCCGATTATCATTTTATTTGCAAGTTTTGGTATGTATTTAGGCCGATTCTTACGATTCAATAGCTGGGATTTGTTCACAAGCCATACATCATTACTTTCTACTATTTGGGATATATTTACGAAAAGTAACAATTATATCAACGTTTATTCATATACAGTACTGTTTTTCTTCTTTATCTACATAGCCTACGTTTCTTTCAGGAGTGGAGACAAAAATAGCTAGTAGTCCGACTCTTTGTATAAACAAAGTAATCTTCATGTGCTATAATATTCCAATATGATTAAAGCTAATTCTTTTCAAGTAGAGCGACCATGGGGGAACTTCAGACAATTTACGAAGAACGCTATTTCGACTGTTAAGATAATCACAGTAAATCCTAATGAATCTCTTAGTTTACAAAGTCACGAAAAAAGATCAGAATTTTGGCACGTAATTTCTGGAAGTGGAACAGTAGAGATAGGTGAAGTAAAAAAAGAAACTACTGTAGGCGATGAGCATGAAATAGCTATTGGAGAAAAGCATCGACTTTCAGCGGGGGTGTCGGGAATACAAGTTTTAGAAATTGCGACGGGGGAATTTGATGAAAGTGACATTGTTCACTTTGAAGATAAATATGGAAGAGTATAAAAGAATTAAGATTATGGAAAAGAAGAAAAAATTAATAACTAAAAAAGTTTCTAAAAAAGTCGCTAAAATTGCCTCTGTTAAAATTACAGCGAGTAAAAGAAAACTTAAGGTTGTTAAAGTTGTAAAAAAAATAAAACCCAAATTAAAGAAAGTATTATTACAAAAAACAAAAAAGAAAGAAAGTGCTCCTAAAAAAGAATCAGGTATCCGACTAAAAAGAGTTGCACACAATCCTATACTTTCACCTAGTTTGTACGGATGGGAATCGGAAGCCGCTTTTAATCCGACGGCTGTAGTCTGTGGGGGGAAGGTGCATTTGTTCTATAGGGCACTTGGATCTGATGGGATTTCTAGAATAGGGTATGCATCAAGTAATGATGGTATCAACTTTGATACTAGGCTGACTTACCCTGTATATACTGCGGAGACATACGAAGAAGCTAGAAAACACTGGCCATATACTTCTCCCGCAAGACTAACTTATAGTCCAAGCCTATACGCTTCTGGAGGAGGGTGGGGTGGATGTGAAGACCCAAGAGCCGTCGTCATCGACGGATACGTCTATATGACCTTCAATGTGTTTAATGGTTGGAATTCTATGCGAGTAGCAGTGGTTTCAATCAAGGAAGAAAATTTAATAAACAAAAAATGGATTTGGGAAAACTTTGCTTACCTTTCTCCACTAGGAGACAGGCAGAAGAATTGGGTTCTTTTCCCTGAAAAGATAAATGGGAAGTTTGCGATTTTCTGTAATTTGGATAAAGGAGATCCCAATAAAGTATTCGTTGCTTATGTTAATAATTTAGATGAATCAGAAACTCCTTCACAAAATGAAGCGCCTGATCCACAGCGAATGCCCGATCATGAAGTTGCTTGGCATTATAGGACTCGTAGTGCGGCTTGTTCACCGATAAAGACCAAAGACGGCTGGCTTCTCCTCTATCATGCAATGGATAAAAAGGAACCAAATAAGTATAAAGTAGGAGCTCTTTTGCTTGATTTAGAGAATCCAGAGAAAGTTCTTTATAGGTCACATCATCCAATCTTGGAACCCGACTTATGGTATGAGAATGATTATAAGCCAGGGATTGTCTATGCCAATGGAGCAGTTGTTAAAGATGGGACACTTCTTGTATACTACGGTGGCGGAGATAAGTATGTATGTGTCGCATCTGTAGACTTACAAGAGCTTATAGATAGTATGAAAGAAGATAAGATTATCAAATTAAAAAATATTAGAGAAATAAAAAAGATATAATATGTACGTTGCTAAAAAGTCAGAACACAATCCGATACTAGTGCCGAACAAAGATCATTACTGGGAAGAATTCGCAACTTTCAACTTGAGCCCTGTCAAAAAAGGGAAAAATATTTATGGTTTATATCGGGCCATATCTGCAGTTGATAGCCTGACTCCACAAAAGCAGGTTTCTATTGTAGGTATTGGTAAGAGTAAAGATGGTATACACTTCGAAGACAGAACTCCTTTTATTAAACCAGAAAAAGTTTGGGATGCTTGTGGATGTGAGGATCCAAGGGTTACCTTCTTTGAAGGTAAGTATTATGTATTTTATACTGCACTTTCTGACTTTCCTTTCTCGGCAGAAAGTATAAAAGTGGCGGTGGCCGTATCTAAAGATTTAAAGAAAGTAGATGCGCGACACCTAGTAACACCTTTTAATGCAAAAGCCATGACTCTTTTCCCAGAGAGGATTAACGGCAAGATTGTCGTAATTTTCTCACTTCATACTGACATGCCTCCTGCAAAAGTTTGTATTGCAAAGCTTGATCGTATAGAAGAGCTTTGGGATGAATCTTTCTGGGAGAAATGGATAATAGACGCCGATAAGCATACTGTGGATTTTCGGAGGAATGAGTACGACCACTTGGAAGTGGGAGCTACTCCTATAAAAACTAAGAATGGATGGCTACTTGTCTACTCTCATATTCAAAATTATTTTCCTCATCCAGAGAGACTTGATCGTATCTTTGGGATAGAGACATTACTTCTAGACATAAATGATCCTACGAAAATCGTTGGCAGAACAGTCGGTCCTATACTTGTGCCAGAAGAAAATTATGAACTTAGGGGATATGTCGATAATGTTATTTTCCCGACGGGAACTATTTTAGATAAAGATAAGCTCTCCATTTACTATGGAGCTGCTGATACAACTGTATGTGTGGCATACGTTTCTATTTCTGATTTGATAAATACAATGGATTTAGACAAAAACAGTGAATGGAAATTTAAACGCCATATAGAAAATCCAATTATAATTCCAAAGCCTGAGAGTGACTGGGAAGCTAAAGCTACTTTTAATCCAGCAGCCATATACTTGGGAGGGAAGACTCACATACTTTATAGAACTCTTTCAAATGACAATACTTCTTTTATTGGATATGCATCAAGCAAAGATGGACTTAAGATAGATGAAAGATTGGACAAGCCAATATATATACCTCGAGAAGATTTCGAAATGAAGAAAATGTCAAATGGAAATTCTGGTTGCGAAGACCCACGTCTTACTCAAATAGGTAAGGATATATATCTTTGTTATACAGCTTATGACAGTGTGAATCCACCGAAAGTAGCGGTGTCGTCGATAAGTGAAAAAGATTTCCTTGCTCACAATTGGAATTGGAGCAAACCATTTATTATAACTCCTTCCGGACTAGATGATAAAGATACTTGCATATTTCCTGAAAAATTTAAGGATGGCTACTTTATACTTCATCGTGTAAACAATGAAATGTGCGGAGACTACATGACCTCGCTTGATGCAAGTGCTGATAAGATAGATAAGTGTATACGAGTGATTGGTCCACGTATAAATAAATGGGATAGTCTTAAGGTAGGTATTACTGCTCCTCCTGTCAAAACAAAATACGGATGGTTGCTACTTTACCACGGGGTATCACGAAGTCACAACACTTATCGAATTGGGGCAATGCTTCTTGATCTTAAAGATCCAGCAATAGTCCTTGCTCGGACAGCAGATCCGATATTTGAACCAGAGGAAGATTATGAAAAGTTTGGAGTTGTGAACGGAGTAGTATTTCCTTGCGGTATGGTTGTTCGAGACAAAAAACTTTTTATATATTACGGAGGAGGGGACAAAGTGACAGGGGTAGCCACAATAAAGCTTTCCAATATAGTGGATCCTCTAGTTCATGGGTCAAAGTTTGAAGACTAAAACATTTTTAATAAAAATGTTCGCCCGCTTCATATAGATTTAATAATCTATATGAATTTAGGGGGTTTTGAAGTTGGGCTAATTTGTGGTATAATACAAAAAGAGGGCTGAAAGCCCTTTATTGCGTGTATGGATAAAGAAAAAGATTATAATAATTTACATAGAGGATTAGTTCTCAAATATTTTTGGGAGGTTATTAGACAATATAAAATATCCTTTTTTGTTGTTATTTTTACTATCATTTTAGTGTCTATAATGGATGTTTATATACCTTTCCAATTTTTAAAACTTTTTAATATTTTTTTAACTAATGATTTTTCTTTTGTTAAACAAGCACAACACATTTTCCTTTTCATTTTTGTTTTAAAAATAATTAGTTGGGGATTACGAAGAACTATAGAATTTACAAACTTTTATTTTGTTTCTCATGTTGAAGCTGGACTAAGGGAACAAGCTTTTTCTTCTATGATGAAACATTCTAAGTCATTTTTCTCTAATAATTTTAGTGGATCTCTCACTCAAAAAATAAATAAATATATTCGAGCTTTTGAAAAATTAAATGATAGATTAGTAAGAGATGGGATTGCTTTGGTTATTAAATCTATTGGGACAGTTACAGCTATTTATATTCTTCTTCCAAAATATTCATATATTTTAGGAATATTTTGTTTTGTGTTTTTATTAACAGCTATGATTTACACTCGTTTGAAATTAAAATACGATATTATTGCAGCTCTTGCTGATACGAAAACACATGGATCATTGGCTGACTCAATTAGTAATCATCCTTCAGTTCAGTTTTTTGCTGGACATGAATATGAAAATGAAAGGATAACAAAAGTAGTAGGAGAACAACAAAAAGCCACAATATTTAACTGGAATCTGTGGGGAGGGTTGGGGACAATACAAGGACTTTATATATTAATAGTTGAGTTTGTTATTTTTTGGATTGCTATTGGAGATTGGAAGTTAGGATTGATAGGATTACCAGTTATTGTATTAATTCAAACATACATATATCGTCTTATAGAAAATCTATGGGATTTTGCGTCTATTACAAAAGCTTTCTATGAAGCATTTGCTGATGCTCAAGAGATGGCGCTAGTCATGGAGAAGCCTTATGATATAAAAGACGAAGTGACAAATGAATTAAAAAATGTAAAAGGAGAAGTAGTGTTTGAAAACGTCACTTATATATACGACAAGAATAATACAAAAGTATTTGATAACTTCTCTCTTACAATACCTGCAGGGCAGAAGCTTGCGATAGTCGGAACTTCTGGAGCAGGGAAGTCGACTTTCGTCAATCTTCTTATGAGACTCTTCAACTTAACTTCGGGGAAAATTATGATTGATGGAGTAGATATCGCAACAGTTTCCCAAAAGAATTTACGTGAAGAAATAGGATTCGTGCCTCAAGACCCAGCTCTCTTCCATAGATCACTACTAGAGAATATACGTTATGGAAGACGAGATGCTACAGACGAAGAAGTAAAGGAAGCAAGTCGCCTAGCTAATTGTGATAAATTTATAGATAGATTGCCACTTGGCTATGATACATACGTGGGAGAGAGAGGGATAAAGCTTTCAGGTGGAGAGCGTCAACGCGTAGCTATTGCTAGAGCTATTCTTAAGGATGCACCGATACTTGTACTCGATGAAGCGACTTCGGCTCTCGACTCAGAATCTGAAATGCTTATACAAGAAGCTTTGCATAACTTGATTAAAAACAAAACGACGATAGTTATCGCCCATAGGCTTTCGACTGTTCGTGCTATGGATAGAATTATTGTGATAGAGGATGGAAAGATAATAGAAGACGACAATCACGATGAACTCTTGAATAATAAAGATGGTATATATAAAAAACTCTGGGATATACAGTCTGGAGGTTTTGATACCACTGAATAATGCTATCTTTTTATTTTAAGCACGCAAACTTCATAAAATTGCTCTCGGACTCACCACACATATTTTCTTGCTAGAAAATTGCTCTTCTCGCCCCGTCGGTCTGCGAAAGGGTTCGCTCGAGAGCAATTTTATTGCGTTTGCTTATTTAATTTCACTGATTTGAAGACGAAGTATCCGATTATAGCGAAAGTTAGAAGAGGGGAAACGTATGAAGGAATATGAACTCCAAATGCGTCTGCCATCATAACTATCCCTAGAACGAAGATAGAATACATAGCTCCATTTTTCAAGAAGGCGTACTTTTTAATTCTATCTATATTACTGATAGTTAACTTTCTTAATACAAAAGCACCAAGTCCATTACCTAAAATAATAAGAGGAACAGAAAGTGTAAAGGCAAAAGCTCCAAGAACTCCATCTATAGAGAATGTCATATCGATTATTTCTAAATAAAGAATTTTACTAATATCAGACATCTTGTTGTCGCTTGAGAGAAGAGCCTTCTCTCCTTTTTCAGCATTTTCTTTGAATCCGTGAGTTATGAAAAATGCTGTTGATCCAACAACTGCTGAAAACGCCAGCATAGGGTTTATTTTGAGAGCATACCAGACTACAACAGCAAGAAGTATTGATACTATTGCGAAGAACCAGACTCCATTTTTGAAAAAGAATTTTTCGTGACGTAGTCCAAAGTTCTTGGTTTCAAGGAATAGCCAATGAAAGAAAAGAAAGACAAGGAATATTCCTCCTCCTAAGAGAAGTATGGGGGCGGATTCTTCAATAGCAAGGTGAACACTAGGATCATTGGAAAAAGCGGCGGTTAAAGACCCGATAGGTCCCAATGATGGCATTGTGGCCCAAATGATAGCCCAAGGCAAAAGTCCACGGACTACGAAAACTGCAAAGAAAAATCCATAAAGTAGAAACCAGCGACGACCCTTTTTGCCCATGGTGCCCAAAACTTCAGCATTTATAACGGCGTTATCAATACTTGAAATAACTTCAAATAGACAAAGTCCCAAAACCGTAAGAATCATTGTGAAAATCATGTTATATATTATACATAGTTTTCTAAATAAATAAATGTTATATTGTATCTATGGAAATAAAGATATTAGACCATAAAATAAGTATTAAAGAAGTTAAGGAATTAGCAGACTTTTGGTATGGCACAATGATAAAAGGTTGTGTTGATGTGGAACTTGGACGGGTAGCTCTCGGAGGGGATTATCATATTGAATCTTCTGAACTTTTAACTGCAAGTGACTCAAAATTTGAAGATGTATGGGGTTTCAATATTCGTTTTGAAGAAGATACTGACGGAGTACTTGAGTTTGATTCAATGGTGAATATTAAACCGAACTTTGGTAATAGATCACGAGGAATAAATAATGAAGAAATACTAGAGAAAGCTCGTACAATAATTTATAAATTTATTGAATTAAAATAATTTATGGAGAAAAATTCACTTTTTTATATGGCAAACTTATATCCAGAAATAGGAAGGATGTTTTCATATTACGATTCTGGTAAAAAGGAAGCCGGAGATAATGCAAAAAAACGAGCTCTTAACATAGTGGATACTATACTTACTTTTAGAGATATAAAGCCTGCAGGTAGGGAAGAGTGGTCTGTCATAAAGAATTTTATATTGGGCTTCGATGAATTAGATAGCTTTGAAAAAACTATCTTGGAAAAATATTCTGAACCTTTTTCTTATAAATTTATGAATCAGTATACTTTATCATAAAACAAAGCCTAGCTTAAAATTCCAGCAAGGCTGGTAAAATAAAAACATGGAAACAAAGAATTATCAAATATGATCTCGTATAATTTAAGAAAATATAAAAATGAATGTCAAAAGATAAATGATAATAAACTTGTTTTTATTCCAAAATTAGATTCAGAAAATGGAAAAGGTAAAATAAAAATAATGTTTATTAATGAAAGACCTGGTCCTAAAACCAAAAGAACCGACCAAGTATCTTTTGATAATAATGATCCATCAGCAAAATTATTTAAATATCTTTTTGACAAAACATTTGGTTTAAATTATCGTCAATTTATTTTCATAACAAATGCAATAATTTGGGTACCAGACGAAGAAAAACCAAGAAACTATAAACCAACGAAGAAAGAGTTAATAAACGAGGTAAATCTTAAAATTCTGAAAGATCAGATAAAAAATATTAAACCTAAGGTAATTGTTTCTCTTGGAAATAGTGCACTTTATTCCTTAAAACATATTTACAAAGAATCAACGCAACTAAAAACTTACTCATTGAAGAAAAATATAGGAGATTTAGTAAAAGATACCCCAATACCTATTTATCCCGTTTATCATACAGCATTATTGGCTCAAAGCACGAGAAAAGGAATACAACAAGAAAAAGATTGGTTAAAAATGAGAAAGAAAATAAAAAGGCTTATTTAATTTAAATTCATCCACCCCGTCTCTACGAGCCACCCCTCAAGAGGGGAATAAATGCGAATAAAATGCAATTTTCGGGGGCTTGATAGTTTTGAAAATGGAAGAATTTTTATTATGAAAATATCCTTTAATAGTAGTCTTCTAAGAGCGACTTTTAGGGGAAATTTAGAAAACCATTGACGACTTCTTGATATTTTTATGTAGTGTCTAAAATGCTTTCTTTTGCTATTGCAGTCTTGCATAAGACAAGAGTATAATATAAACCCAAAAGCAAAAGTAAGAGCAAAAGGAAACATTATTAATTAAAATTAAAAAAATATGACCTCAAAAAAGAAAGTGTCTAGTTCTAAAAAAGTTGTCAAAAAAAGTGAGGAAGTTTTGGTTGAGAAAAAAGTAAGCAAGAATATTTTTATTAAAAGCGTTCTAAAAAGAGATGGAGTTTTAGTTCCTTTTGAATTTGAAAAAATAGTGAATGCTATTAATAAAGCTATGCTTGCAAGTGCTGAAGGGTCTATTGAAGATGCTAGAATGGTGGCCAATAGAGTACTGGACGAAATAGTTAAAATAGCCAAGAAATATAAGAACTTTTTGCCAACAGTTGAGGGTGTTCAAGATACTGTCGAGCAAGAACTTATGCTGTCTGATTTCGTTAAAACTTCTAAGAATTATATTCTTTATCGTGAGGAGCGAGCACGACTTCGAGCTCATAGTTTAAGTGTGCCAGCACATTTAAAAAAACTAAATGAAGAAAGTAAGAAATATTTTAGGAATCCACTTTCAGAATTTGTTTATTATCGCACATATGCAAAGTGGATTGAAGAAGAGGGAAGAAGAGAAACATGGATTGAGACGATCAATCGATATGTCGAATTCATGAAAAGTAAATTAGGAGATAAACTTAAAGAAAGTGAGTACGATGAAGTTCGCGAAGCAATATTAAAACAAGAAGCGATGCCATCAATGAGACTTTTACAATTTGCGGGGAAAGCAGCTGATAAGACCAATGTCTGTGCTTATAATTGTTCTTTTATTGCACCTTCTAAATTTCAAGATTTCGGAGAAATTATTTATATCTCAATGTGTGGAACAGGAGTAGGATTCTCTGTTGAAAGTAAGAATATTCAATCTTTGCCTCAAATTAAAAATCAAACAGGTAAAAAGTTGCCAACCCACGTTGTCCCCGACTCAAAAGAAGGTTGGGCGGATGCATTTGTCCTTGGTATGAAAACTTGGTTTGATGGTAATGATATTGAATTTGATTTCTCTCAATTACGTCCAGCGGGAGCCAGATTGATGACGATGGGAGGCAAGAGTTCCGGTCCAAAGCCCTTGATAGATCTACTTGGTTTTACTCGCGAGCGTATCTTACGACGACAAGGAAGACACCTAAGGAATATAGACGCTCACGATATTATCTGTAAAATTGGAGAATGTGTCGTTTCTGGAGGTGTTCGTCGAAGTGCCCTTATATCGCTTTCAGATTTAGACGATTCCGAAATGCGTGACGCCAAGAATGGACAATTCTGGGCTAATGAGGGACAACGTATGCTTGCCAATAATTCTGCTGTTTATAATACAAAACCAACTGAGACAGAATTCTTGAAAGAATGGGTTGCTCTTATGGAATCTCAAACAGGCGAGAGAGGAATATTTAACCGTGGTTCTTTGTATACCTCATTACCTAAAAGAAGAATCGAAAAATCAGCTGACTTTATAGGAGAGATGGGAACAAATCCATGTGGAGAAATAATTCTTCGTTCCAAACAATTTTGTAATTTATCAGAAGTTGTTGCTCGAGCCGAAGATACAGAAGAATCTCTAATGAGGAAAATTCGGGTAGCTACAATTATTGGTACATATCAATCCACTTTGACAAAGTTTGGGTATTTATCAAAAGAATGGAAAGATAATTGTGACGACGAAAGATTACTAGGAGTTTCAGTCACTGGGCAGTGGGATTCAAAATTAGCTCGAGATCCTCAAATATTAACAAAACTTCGATTGGAATCTATTCGTGTAAATAAAATATATGCTAAGAGATTTGGTATCAGCGAGTCAACCTGTATAACAGCTGTTAAGCCGTCAGGGACAGTTTCGCAAACAGTTGATTGTGCATCAGGAATGCATCCTCGACATGCTCCTTACTATATTCGTCGTATTCGTATTTCAGCTACAGACTCACTATTTAAAATGATGAAAGATCAAGGGGTGCCTTATCATCCCGAAGTTGGACAAACTCTTGGTGAAGCCAATACTTTTGTTCTTGAATTTCCAATGAAAGCCCCGGTTGATGCTATTTGTAAAGATGATATATCTGCGATTGATCAGCTTGAACACTGGAAAATTGTTAAAGTGAATTATACTGAACACAATCCTTCGGTGACAGTGTCTGTGGGAGAGAATGAATGGATTCAAGTCGCACACTGGCTCTATCAGAATTGGGATATTGTCGGAGGGCTTTCATTCCTTCCACGTAGTAATCATGTTTATCAGCTTGCTCCATATGAAGCAATTGACGAGAAAACCTACAAAGAGCTTGTCAGTAAAATGCCAGACTTCGATTTTTCAAAAATTATAACTTATGAATTGAGAGATGAAACAGAAGTCAAAAGGGAACTAGCTTGTGTTTCTGGTGTTTGTGATATAGTGTAGATTAAGTTTGAGTTTCGCAAGTATATGTAAAATTATTTTCGCTTTACCCTAAAGGGCTCCGACGCGACAAATAATTTTACATATACTTGCTTCACTATCAATAATATGAAAAAAAATTGGATTAAATACATTATTATATTTTTGTCTGCTTTTGCAATCAGATTGATACCATTTAGAGCTCCAAATGTGGAGCCTATTATGGCCACTATAATGCCATTTGGGAAAGTTTATGGTGGTCTTTATGCTTTCACATTTGGATTCTTTAGTATTGTATTGTTTGATGCTGTGACTTCAGGACTTGGTATATGGACACTCGTCACGGCTTTGGCTTATGGTTCTCTTGGACTTGGTGCATCTTATTTCTTTAAGAATCGTTCTGGCTGGAAGAATTATGCAGTATATGCAGTCATGGCGACAATTCTCTATGATGCTATTACAGGGCTTACTATTGGACCACTATTCTTTCATCAGTCATTCCTAGTGTCTTTAGTAGGACAGATTCCATTTACAGCTCTTCACTTGCTTGGGAATGTATCTTTTGCTATAGTACTTTCACCAGTTATTGAAAAATGGGTAGCAAGAGAAGAGAGGAGTGTCGTTAGAGTAGAAAAAGTTGTTTTGGTTAGTTAGTCGTATTTTAAAAATTTAAACCTATGTATTTGGAAGTGAGGTGTGATTCCTCCACTGTGCCGCAACGGTAATGCTCGTAAGAGATAAGTCCGATCTTAATACAATGGTGACCCCCGAGCAGGAGAAATCTACTATTATCTTTAGATAAAAGCCCCTGCGAAAGCAGGGGCTTTTATTGTAATCTTTATAAATTTATCAAATCATATGAAAACAAAAGAACAAAAAATTTTAATAGGAGGTTTGGTTATTTTATTAATTTTTATTATAAGCTTTCTCTATTTAAATTTTAATAGCAAAGAAAGTTTTGTAATTGATACTTTTAAGAAAGACGCTCAAATAGAAAATCTTCCAGAGCCACCTTCTACAAAAGAAGCAGTAAAAGTAGAAAAAGTATTACAGATAGAGTCTAAGGCTCTATCTGTAAATATGATCAAAGTTTCTTTAAATGTTTTCGATAAAAAATATGAAGTAGAGACAAAAGAAGGGACATCGGTGTTCGAAATGATGAAAATATTGGAAGAGAAGAGCACTCCTCTTAATACATTTAGCTTCCAATATAAAGAAGTTTCAGGATTGGGAAGCTTTATTACAGAGATAAATGGAGTAAAGGGAACTCCCGGGAAGTACTGGATGTATTATGTGAACGACAAGCTCGCTTCCGTCGGAGTCTCGCAATATATACTAAAAGATGGAGATATTATTAATTGGAAAAATGAAGGGATATAATTTATGATAAAAAATATTTTAAAAAAGTTTATAGTTTTGTTTGGAATAGGATTTATTTTATTTGGATTTAATTTTACAAATGTAAATGCTGAAGAAATTTTTACACCTACACCACTTGAATGTACAGCACCTCAAATATTAAACGAAGCAGGGGATACTTGCGTTGACGTAGTCGCAACACCAGCAGTTTTAGTGTGTGTTCTACCTCAAGTAGAAGTTGCTGGAGTATGTACTACTCCAGCAGTAGAGCCCACACCAGATCCTGTTCCAGACAAATTAAAAGAGCAAGTTGTTATTAGAAATGGAGATATTATCTTGTATGATGGATTTTATGAACTACCCGAGTCAGGAATAATTTCGATTCCAGATAAAGATGGTGTTGCTCATGATATAGATGCACGTAGTGTCCTCGCTATATTTTACGGTATTGATAATACTAGTGATAACTTTTCAATTTCTACGTTGGAATATAGTGGTGTTTATGATTCTCTGTACATGAAATGCTTAACTCCAAGTGGAGGAGAGAGCCTTTGTGATAACTGGCAGTATGTCGTAAACGATTCCTATCCATACGTTGGGATGGACAAAAATGTTTTAAGTGGAAATGAAAAAATTTACATATACTTTGGACAACAGAATAGAGTTCTCTTAAATAAAAATTCAATAAAAGATAACGAAGAATTAAATATTACTGCTGAAAAGTATGACTATGAGCATAATCTTTGGCTTTCTCGTAGTGGGGTTACTGTAGGAGTTACCAAACCTGATCCAAATAATCCTTGGTCTCCAAATGATGAGATTCAAAAAAGGGTTGATGATACAACAGCCGTCGCCACTTTTTTATCTGTACCAGAGGGTGAATACAATGTAGGAATTAAAGAGGATTATTATTGGCCAACAGAAAAGCTAGTTGTTACTAAATTTGTTCCAGAAAATAATGGTGGTGGAGGTCCTATTACTCCTTTACCTCCTAAAACTTTTTCTATTTCAAAAGCTTTCGAATTCCTTTTATTAAACCAGAAGAGTGACGGCTCATTTGGATCTCCAATGTATACAGACTGGGTAGCGATAGCCTCCAAAGCGGGGGACAATGCCGACTTGAAATCAAAACTTGCAAATTATCTTAAATCAAATCCTATAGATAGTGGAGTGGTCACTGACTATGAGAGGCGAGCGATGGCATTGATGGCTCTCGGTATAAATCCGTACAATGGGACAGATATAAATTATATAAATAAAATAATAGACAGCTTCGATGGAACACAATTTGGAGACACGAGCTTAATAAATGATGACATCTTTGCTTTGATAGTTTTAAAAAATGCTGGATATACTGGAAGTGATGAAAAAATAGCTAAGGATGTTGATTATATAGTTTCTAAGCAGTTCTCAGATGGTTCATGGGGAAGTATAGATATGACAGGAGCAGGAATACAAGCCTTGAGAGGTTTTGAAAATATAAATGGAGTAGGTGAGGCAATATCAAAAGGAGAATCTTATTTAGTTTCAAATCAAAAAAGTGATGGAGGGTTTGGAAATTCTTTTGCAACATCTTGGGCATTGCAATCATTATTTACTAATAGCAATATATTAAGAGCAGAAGATTACTTAGTTTTGAAGCAACAGATAGACGGTGGATTAGAAAATATTGGTGATGACATAAACACTCGTGTATGGTCTACAGCTTACGCTATCCCAGCTATTCTACATAAACCATGGAGTAGTATAATGGATAATTTCTCTAAGCAAGAAGTGGCTCCGTCATCATCACCATCATCTTCTTCTACGTCTTCTGGGTCGGAAGAAATAAAAAAGGAAATTGCCACTCCTGTTATAGCAGTAGAAGAGAAGAAAGATATAGAAGTACTTCCAAAATTAGAAGATAAAAAAATAACTAAGTTAGCAATAAAACCAATAGTAAAAACAAGCGTAGTAAAAAATATAAAAGTAGAGAAGCCTGTATCTCAAAAATTAAAAGAGGAGGTTGTAAGGGGAAATCCTCTTTCTGCTAGCGCCATAGGGGCGAGCGAGTCAAATAATGGCTTCTTGTCTATAATTCATAATCTGATATCGAAGATAAAAGCTCCGTTTGTCTGGCTTCTTGTTAAGCTTGGATTCTGATATAATATGTAATATGAAAACTAAATTTTTTGTTGTATTTATTGTGGTCACAGTTATTGTTGTAGGAGGATTAGGTGTTTTTGTGAATAGAGATACTTCAGGACCTTCAAAATACGATGGTCTTGCTAAAGCTTTAAAAGATAAAGGGGCGGAGTTTTATGGGGCTTTTTGGTGTCCTCATTGCCAAGAACAAAAAGCTGAATTTGGTACTTCAAAAAAATATTTACCCTATATAGAATGTGCAAATACAGACAATACAGTAAAACAGATCTGTATTGATGAAAAGATAGAAGGATATCCCACATGGAGGTTTAAAGATGGGATTACTATTAACTCTGAAAAAGAACCATTAATTTGTGAAATAAAAACTGATAAAAACGTAGGTCCAGAATTTTGTAAGGATAGGTCTTCTCAATACTATAGAACTTGGATATTCCCTGATTATGGTTTTTCTGTAAGAAGTCCTATCGATCCAATTAAAGATGGAATTATTTGGAAATTTCCTTCAGGAGCAGAAGCTAGTGGGAAAATGCCACTTTCATCATTGGCCGAACAAATTCAATTTAGCCTACCTCAATAATATGCCTGCATATTTAGAAATTGTAAATAAAACTTTATCATTAGGAACAATCTTTCTACAAGCTGTTATTTTAATGATTTTGGTAACATTGATTTTGTTTCGAAAAAGGGATAATCCATTGTTATTGTTTTTTAAAAAATATACATTCCTCTTTGGTTTTCTTGGAGCCTTAGGAGCTTTTGCTTTGTCTATATTTTATTCTAATTTTGTTGGATTTCCTCCTTGTGAACTTTGCTGGATACAAAGAATTTTCTTATATCCACAATTGATACTTTTTGGAATGGAATTATACAAAAGAGATCGATCAATTGTCGATTTTAGTATTGTCTTTGCAATCCTTGGATCTATCACTTCTATTTACCATATATACGTTGAAGCTGGTGGTACGAGAGGTCTAGCCTGTGCTGATCCATCACATGGGGGAGTTTCTTGTGCGGTTAGATATATATATGAATTCGGATATGTCACAATGCCAATCATGGCTCTCACCTTATCGTTATTTATCATCGTACTTCTGGTTAATTATAAATACATGGCGAGAGTTAAATAAATTTAAAAAAACAAAAAATCTCTGCTTAGACAGAGATTTTTTGTTTTATATTTGATATACTAATGTATATGCATATTGATGAGGGGACAATTGTAAATCTTTTAAATACTTCTGGGCTTGTCAGTAAGACTGATGTAGCCATGGCGCAAAAGAAAGCCAAAGAAACTAATCAAACACTAGGTTCTGTTTTGATGAGTGAAGGAAAACTCACTGAAAAAGATTGGAATAGCATGCAGGCTGTTTCACTCGGGATTCCATTTGTTAGCTTAAAGGGTGAACATATTTCGCCAGAAGTTTTGAATTTGATTCCTGAACCAATTGCCCGTAACAATAATATCATTGCTTATAAAAAGTCTACTTTAGGTCTTGAAGTAGCAATGCTTGATGTAGACAATTTGCCAGTTATCGACTTTATCAAAAAGAAAGTGGGGCTTCGAATCCTGCCACGCATGACTTCTTCTGATTCTATTAAAGAAGCTCTTTCTTTGTATAAGAAAAGTTTACAGGCTGACTTTGAAGATATTATTAAAAAAGAAAGCAATTCTTTAAATCCGATTGCGGACAGTTCTTTTATGGGTGAGAAGTTTAATAATTCCGAAAAAACAGAGAAAGAATTAGCTGAAGATTTACCAATTGTGAAGATTGTTGACACCCTTATTTCACACGCTATTTTGCAGGGATCATCGGATATTCATATTGAGCCAGGAGAAGAATCATTGGTAGTTAGATATCGTATTGATGGAATTTTACATGATGCCATGGTATTACCCAAAGATACCGCTCCTGGAATAGTTGCTCGCATAAAAGTGTTATCCAATTTAAAACTTGACGAGAAACGTCTTCCTCAGGATGGTAGATTTAAAATTATAAATGATTCTGGTCGCGTTTCTTTTCGTGTTTCAACTCTCCCTACGTATTTTGGAGAAAAGACTGTTATCCGTATATTACGAGAAAATGCCAAAGGATTTTCTTTGGAAGGACTTGGTTTCCATGGAGAGGCATTAGAGAGAATACATAGAGGAATGAAGAAAAGAAATGGAATGTTGCTTGCTGCAGGACCAACTGGTTCTGGTAAGACGACGACACTATATACAATGCTCGACATATTAAATACACCAGATGTAAATATATCAACCGTTGAAGATCCAATCGAATATCAGATGGCCAGAATTAATCAAACACAGACAAAGTCAGAGATTGGGTTAACTTTTGCCAATGGGCTCCGAACTCTTCTTCGTCAGGACCCTGACATAATAATGGTTGGAGAGATTCGTGATGGAGAAACAGCTTCTTTGGCAGTTAATGCTTCTTTGACAGGGCATTTGGTTCTTTCAACAATTCACACCAATTCAGCTGCAGGAGCAATTCCTCGTATGATAGATATGGGAGTAGAACCTTTTCTAATTGTTTCAACAGTCAAGACGGTTATTGCTCAACGTTTGGTTCGTAAACTCTCAGAAGAAAAAGAAAAATACTTTTTGAGTGAAGTAGAATTAAAGGCTCTAGGGAAGGTTGTTAATCTAGATATTGTTCTTGAAACTTTAAAGAAAGAAAAAATAGTAAAAGAAGATGCCAAGTGGCCCGATATTCCTTTCTATAAACCAAAACCAAATAAAGATTCCCCTGATGGATATAAGGGACGAGTAGGGATTCATGAGGTACTAGAAGTAAGTTCAACGATCAAAGAGTTAATTTTAAAAAATTCCTCAACAGACGATTTGGAGAAAACAGCCAAAAAAGAAGGAATGATGACAATGCTTGAAGACGGAATCTTCCTAGTGGCATCGGGAGTTACTTCTACCGAAGAAGTACTACGTGTGGTTTCTGAATAAAAGGAATGAATCCCGTTAGAAGCCGCGGTCACGGGATAAAAAAGTAAATTAATAATAAATATTTTAAATAAAAAATAGTAAGTTGTGTTAGTTATAGAAATATAACGACCGCGACCTGCTTCTAACGGGATGAAATTTAAATATAAAGAACAAAGTAAAGAGGGGAAAATTATTGAAGGGATTGCAGAATCTCCTGATATGTTTGCTTTAGCTAAAGAGATAAGAGAGCAGGGTGGGGTTCCTCTTTCAATCAAAGAATTTAATGAAAAAGGCATTAAAAATATTGTAAACTTTGATGTATTTACCGGAGTTTCACTCTCTGAAAAGATTATGTTTACTAACAATCTTAGTGGAATGCTTTCAGCTGGTCTTGCTCTTACGCGAGCACTTTCAGTTTTAGAAAAACAGACATCTAATAAATATTTCAACGGTGTTTTAAAAAGTTTAATTGACGACATTAACGGAGGAGGCACACTTTCTTCTGGAATGAAAAAGTTTCCGAAAGTTTTTTCTGGGGTATTTGTTTCAATGGTGCATTCAGGAGAAGAATCTGGTGGCTTACCTAGGACTCTTTCTGAAATAGGTATCACACTAAAGAAAACTTATGATCTAAATAAAAAGATTAAGGGAGCACTTATATATCCAAGTGTTATACTTTTTGCTATTTTTGCCATTGGAATATTAATGATGATATATGTGGTACCAACACTTACTGCAACATTTAAAGATGTAGGAATGGAATTGCCTGCTTCAACACAATTTATAATATTTATATCCGATTCCCTTAAAGACCACTTTTTACTTTTTGCTACAGCCATGGCTGCATTCATTGGGTCTTTTGTAGCTTTTGCAAAACTTAAATCAACACAAAAATATTTTGATCTCATTATACTTAAAATTCCATTACTTGGAACTCTGATTAGAGAGATGAATACAGCCAGGACAACTCGGACTTTATCCTCCTTGATTTCATCGGGAGTTGATCTTTCGAGAGCTTTAACTATTACAGAAGAAGTTTTGCAAAATGTTCATTATAAAAAATTAATACATGATGCTGTTCTTTCTATAGAGAAAGGAGTTTCACTCTCTGCTTCTTTTAAGAAACACCCGGAACTTTATCCTATTATGGTAGGTGAAATGATTGAAGTTGGAGAAGAGACTGGTAAATTATCTTCTATGCTTATGGATATAGCCAGCTTTTATGAAAATGAAGTAGATGACAAAACGAAAAATTTATCAACTATTATAGAGCCAGTATTAATGGTGTTCATCGGAGCTGCTGTAGGATTCTTTGCTGTTGCGATGATTAAACCGATGTATTCGGTTATGGATAGTATAAAATAATATATGTATATATTTAAAAACAAAGGTATAACAATAATAGAAATTTTGATAGTAATTGCTATCATTGGGATTATTTCTGCTATTATATTTGTTAATCTTTCTGATTTTCGAAATGAACAATCTTTAAAAAATACCTCGATTGATATTGTTTCTGTTTTAAATAAAGCAAGACAGAAAACACTTTCTTCGGTTAATTCAATGAATTATAGTGTTCATTTTGAGACAGGGAGTGCAACACTTTTCACTGGGACGATTTATAACTCTTTGGATTCTTCAAATGAAGTAATTTCTTTTGATCCATCAGTAAATATTCCTGTATCAGGTGGCTTAAATATTGGTGGTGGAAGTGATGTAACCTTCGAACGTTTAACAGGTGATACAATAGGTGGTACAATCATTATAAGTTTGGTTTCTGATTCCACTCAACAAAAAACGGTTACAATAAATAAAACAGGTGTCATAAGTTCTAATTAAATGCTTACTAATTATAAAAAAAATAATAATCTCGGGCTTACCCCCACACCTACTTTCAAGAGTAGGAGAAAGTGGGTGTCGGGGTTTACTATTATAGAGATCCTCATCGCATGCTCTATCATTACTGTATCAATGTTTGCTTTAATGCAGACGGCACAGAAAGGATTGACTTTATCCTATCAGGCTTTAAAAAAGTCACAGGTTAATTTATTACTTGAAGAAGGAGCTGAAGCAGTAAAATCCATAAGAGATAACAATTGGGCAACAATAGATGGATTGAGCCTTGATACTCCGTATTATTTATTTTTTAATACAACCACTAAATCTTGGATACTTGATGATACTTCTACCACTAGTCTATCTGGACATATTCCCACATATCCTATTGATGGGGTCTTTATTCGTACAGTCAACATCTCTTCTGTCGGGAGGGATGTTGATGATGATATTTTAGTTTCAGGTGGTACTATCGATATTCGTACAAAATTGGTAACAATATCTGTGTCATGGCCAATACCTGGATCTACAAGTTCTAAGAGTCTATCTTTTTATATAAGTGATATTTTTAATTAATATGATCATAGATTATAAAATAATAAATTTTCATAAATATATTGATTTACAAAAAACTTTTTACAAAAAAAAGGGTTTAAAACAAGGGATTAGTATTATAGAAATAATAATTTACTTAGCTCTATTTACGACTATTTCAATAGTAGTTATAAATTCTTTTATAATTGTTATTTCAACCTTTTCTACTATTAGGGCAAATCATGATTTAATAAACGCAGGATCAAATTCTATGGAAAGAATATCTCGTGAAATCCGTCAAGCCAAAAATATTGATATAGTTAATAGTACTTTTGATTCAAACTCAAGTATCTTAAGATTAAATGATACAAATGGAACTAGTTATGTAGTTTTTGATAAGAGTGGAAACGGTCTGCGTATTTCTAAAAACGGTGTAACTATTGGTAATTTGTTGACCGACAATGTCATCTTAAATAAGTTAATTTTTACTAGGATATCAACACCTAATAGCGAGGGAGTAAAAATAGAAATAGAAGTAGAAGACATAAATGATAAAACAGAAAGAATAGAAAAATTCTGCAACACTGTTATATTAAGGGGAGGGTATCAAAATTAGTGGAAAGTAGTAAATAGAAGGTAGAGAGAAAAAATAATAAATTCAAATGCAAAATAATATTAAAAATAAATACAATGGAGGTGCAGCAATGATGGTAGTCGTTATATTTTTTATTTTTATAAGCCTGACTATTTTAGTGGGAGTTGTAAATCCAACTGTACGTGAATTTAAAATTGCATCAGATAGTTTCAAATCAAAACAGACATATTTCTTGGCAGAATCGGGAGTTGAAGATGTTCTCTATAGATTGAGAAATAATAAACAAACTAATGGGACAGAGAGTCTGGTGTTGGGAGATTCAGAGGCCGTAACAACCGTTACTGATATTTCTAATGGTCAAAAGGAGATTACTTCATTGGGTGATACGAATTCATTACAGAGAAAAGTTAAATTAGTAATTGATACTGGAGTAGGGGTTTCATTCAGTTACGGTGTTCAATCTGGCGCAGGGGGGTTTGTTATGAATAATGGTTCAAGGGTAGTTGGAAGTATTTATTCAAATGGTAATATAACTGGTTCAGGTACTATTACAGGGAGTGCGAGTTCTGCTAACTCTTCTGCGCTGGTAGCAGATCAGTCAAATGGTAGTGGAACTCCACCAATAGATATAACATTTGGTAATACAAATGGTACTCAAGATTTTGCACAAAGCTTTATGGTTGGAAATACAGGAGTTTTAAATAAAATTCAATTATATATAAAAAAGGTTAGCACTCCTTCAAATATCACTGCACGTATTGTGTCTGATCTAAATGGAAGCCCAAGTGGTACTACTTTAACATCCGCTACTATATCTACCTCAACAATTTCAACAAATTACGGTTGGATTGACGTTCCTTTTTCCAGTCATATACAGCTTTCATCTAGTACAACATATTGGCTAATATTAGATGTAACTACTTCTTCAACTAAATATTATAAAATAGGAGCCAATAATAATGGATATCCAAACGGGGTTAGTAAAACAGGTGGATTTGGTGGTACATGGAGCAATACCACACCATCAGGGTCAGACGGTTATTTTAGTGTTTATCTGGGTGGTTTGACGGGGTTGATTAGTGGGATAACAATTGGAACTAATTCAAATGATGGGGCATATGCAAATACAATTAATAATTCAAATGTTGCAGGTACTATTTATTGTCAAACTGGTAGTGGAAACAATAAATCATGTAATACATCTCGACCAGACCCTGTGCAGATAGCGATGCCAATATCAGAACAAAATATTTTAGACTGGAAAGATGCTGCTGCTGAGGGTGGCACTTATAATGGTAATTATGTCCTTTCTTCAAATGCCACACTAGGGCCTAAAAAAATTACTGGCAACTTGGTGGTATCCAATGGTGTAACCTTAACACTAACAGGAACAATTTGGGTTCAAGGTTCCTTGACTGTCAGTAATAATGCTATTATAAAGCTAGCTTCTGGTTATGGTAGCTCTGAGGGTTTGATTGTTACTGATGGTACTATTTCTATAAGTAATAATTCTACTTTTCAAGGTTCAGGGACTTCAGGTAGTTATGTAATGGCCCTCAGTACTTCTTCATCTACGTCAGCTGTTACATTAGCAAATAATGGCGGTGCGGTTGTCTTATATGCATCAAATGGGACAATAAATGTAGCAAATAATGCAACAGCAAAGTCACTAACGGGTTATTATATAAATCTAAGCAATAATGCTGTCATAACTTATGACGAAGGACTCACAAATTCAAACTTTTCAAGTGGTCCATCGGGAACATGGAATGTAAATAGCTGGCAAGAGGTTGAATAAGGCTTTTTGCCTATTTTGTGGTAAAATAGGGTAATGAAGCCAGTAAATAAACTTATAATTGCCAATTGGAAAATGAATCCGCAAAAGAAGACTGAAGCGGAGGCTATTTTTAAAGATATCTCAACATTTGTAAAAAATATAAAAAATACTGAGATTATCATTTGTCCACCATTTCCCTACTTTTTTATTAAAGACAAAATTAAAGGTAAGAAATTAAAATTGGGTAGCCAAGATGTTTTTTATGAAAAAGAAGGATCACACACAGGAGAAGTGTCAGCTTCAATGCTTAAGGATTTTGGAGTCGAATATGTTTTAGTAGGACATTCTGAAAGAAGATCACTTGGGGATACGAATGATCAAGTAAATAAGAAAATTTTAGCTGTAATTAAATCAAAAATGTGTCCGATTTTTTGTATTGGTGAGAGTGAGAAAGATGCCAATGGATTCTATTTATCTTTTATTAAACAACAAATAACGGAAGGTCTTTTAGCTGTGACGAAATCCCAAGCGAAGAATATCATCATTGCTTATGAACCTATCTGGGCGATAGGGAGTAATGCTACCAGAGTTGCTACTCCAGCTGAATTTACTGAAATAAGAATTTTTATAAAAAAGATACTTTCCGATTTATACGATATTAAAACTGCTAGTGGAGTAAGAATTCTATATGGAGGATCAGTCAATCCTTTAAATGCAGAGTCTTTTATAAAAGAAGGAGGGGCAGATGGCTTGCTTGTTGGACGTGATAGCCTAACTCCTAAAAAGTTTATTCAGATTATTAATTTAGCAAGGTGATGAATGAATCCCGTTAGAAGCCGCGGTCGCAGTTTCTATTTGTGGATTAGTATAAAAATAATTATTTAATTTAATCAAGCAATGTAGGTTCTATTAAAAATAGACCGCGACCTGCTTCTAACGGGATGAAATCAATAAAAGACATAGAAAATTTGAAAGGGAAACATGTAATTGTCCGCGTAGACTTCAATGTTCCACAAGATAAAGATGGAAAGATTCTAGATGATTTTCGTATTAAGTCTATACTTCCGACAGTAGAATATTTACAGAAAAAGGGAGCTATAGTAATACTAGTTGCACATATTGGTGAAGGTGGAGAGAAGAGCTTAAAGCCTGTTGCTATAAGGCTCAAAAAGTATCTTCCAAACATTAAATTCATCGAGTCATCTATCTTTTCAGATGAGACTAAAAAAATTACAGGGACTCTTAAGAATGGAGATGTTGCACTTTTTGAAAATTTACGTAGAGAAATAGGAGAGAAGACGAACTCCCCATCTTTTGCTAGAGGTCTTTCCCGTTTTGGAGATATATATGTGAATGATGCTTTCTCTGTATCGCATCGAGTCCACGCTTCTATCGTTGGTATTACAAAATATTTACCAAGTTATGCAGGGCTTCAACTTATAGATGAGATAAATAATTTGTCGAAAGCTTTTAATCCCAAAAAACCTTTTTTGTTTATTTTGGGTGGTGCTAAATTTGAAACTAAGATTCCTTTGATTAAAAAATTTCTTCGTGATGCGGATCATGTATTTATCGGAGGAGCTATCGCCAACGATTTCTTTAAAGGTAAGGGTTATGAAGTAGGAACATCTTTAGTGAGTGATGGTATGGTTCAAGTAAAATCTTTTTTTAAGAATAAAAATTTAGTTATACCGACTGATGTTGTAGTTACCAAAGGAAGCCTAAGTCGCAATGTTAAGCCAAGTGATGTAACGCACGATGAATGCATTGTCGATATTGGCAAAGATTCAGTTGAGGTGATAAAGGGTCTTATAGAGAAAGCACAGTTTGTGCTTTGGAATGGACCGCTTGGGATATATGAAAGTGGCTTTGGAAGTGCGACAGAAAATATTCTTAAAATTCTTTCCAAGAGTAAAGCTGTCAGTATTGTCGGAGGAGGGGACACTGTGGCCCTCATTACAAAACTAAAACTAGGTGATAAGCTCGGCTTCGTCTCAACTGGCGGTGGCGCCACTCTCGACTTCCTAGCCAAAGGCACTCTACCGGGGATAAAAGCATTGAAATAAACTTTTTATGTTACAATCGTTATTATGCCGAATGAAATTGAACTTTTAGATTTACTGCTGAAAAATAGGGGGATAAAGGAAGAAGATAAGGAGAAATTTTTGAACCCTTCGTACGAAGAGGGGATTTACGATCCATATCTAATGAAAGATATGGAGAAGACGGTGGTAAGGATATTTGAGGCTGTAGAGGCGAAAGAAAAAATAGTGATATATAGTGACTATGATTGCGATGGTATTCCAGCTTCTGTCATAATGCATGATTTCTTCACAAAAATTGGTTATACCAACTTTACTATTTATATTCCTGATAGGCATGATGAAGGCTATGGTCTTCATATGGATGCTATAAAGAATTTTATAAATGAAGAAGTGGACCTCCTCATAACTTTTGATTTAGGAATCACAGCTGTGGACGAAGTAGTAGAAGCAACAGCTGGAGGAATAGATGTGATAATCACAGACCATCACTTACCTCACGCACAAGTTCCTCGTGCTTATGCGATTTTGAATCCTAAACAAGATGGGTGTACATATCCAGATACAATGCTTTGCGGAGCAGGAATAGCCTTTAAACTTATCCAAGCTCTTATAATAAAATATGGAGAATATTGGAAAATAAATAAAGGCTGGGAGAAATGGTTGCTCGATATGGCAGGTATAGCAACACTTGCTGATCAAGTGCCACTTCTAGATGAGAATAGAGTCCTAGCCACTTATGGTTTAAAAGTTTTGCAGAAAGGGAGACGTTTGGGACTTGTTGAAATCTTCAAAAAAGCTGGAGTAGATATCACCAAACTTTCTGAAGAGGATGTTACTTTCACCTTGGCTCCTCGTATTAATGCGGCGTCTAGAATGGCAGATCCGATGATGGCATTTGAAATGCTTTCTGCAACTGATGCAGTAATAGCGAAAGCCTCGGCTGATAACTTGGCAAAAATAAATGATGAAAGGAAAATTATTGTCGCTCATATGATGAAGGAAGTAAAAAAAGTTTTAGGTAAAAGAGAGGACAAGAAGGTGATAGTGATAGGGAACCCTACTTGGAGAGTGGGGGTCTTGGGAATCATAGCTTCAAAAATTGCCGAAGAATACAAAAGGCCAGCTTTCGTTTGGGGAACGGATGGTAGTGATGATCTTAAAGGATCTTGTCGTTCGTGGGGTGGTGCTAACTTGGTAGAAATAATGACGGCTCTTCCTGAGAATAGTTTACTTGGTTTTGGAGGACATGCGGGGGCTGGGGGGTTCTCGGTGGCACAAACAGAAATACATTTTCTAGAAGAAAGAATTCTAAATGTGTATGGAGAGGAGGAAGAGATAGAAGTCGCCTTATCGGCGACCCGCCGAGGAGGCGGGATAAATGAGAGTATAGAAGGAGCAGAAGCAATTATAAGTATTGATGATATAACAAGTGGCAACTACAATGTTATCGAAAAGCTTGCTCCTTACGGAGAGGGGAATCCTAAGCCTAAATTTTTATTTAAAGAATTGCCTATATATGGTATAAAAGAATTTGGTAAAGAGAAGAATCATTTAGAATTAAGTTACTTAAATAGTAAAGGGAAGATAGTCAAAGCGATAGCCTTCTTCAAAACAAGAGAGAGTTATAATAATATCCTTAATGTAGGGGAGAGAATAGACTTGGTTGCGACTTTTGAGAAAAGCACTTTTGGGGGTAGGACGGAATTAAGACTCCGAATTGTAGATATAATATGTTAAAATATTTTTATGAATAAAACTTTGGAAATATATACAGATGGTTCATCGTTGGGGAATCCAGGGCCTGGAGGGTGGGGAGTTGTTATTTTGATTTCAAATCAAAATAACAACGAGTTAAAAGTTGAAAGTGAAAAGTTAAAAGTAATAGAACTAGGCGGAGGAGAGAAAAATACGACGAATAACCGCATGGAACTTCAGGCTGTCATAGAAGCACTCAAATATATTTGCACTAGGCAAGACCTAGTACAAAGTGAGGTGACTATTCATGCAGACTCAGCATATGTTTTAGGAGGGGTAACTACTTGGATACATGGTTGGGAAAAGAATGGATGGAAGACCGCCAACAAAAAGCCGGTAATGAATCAAGAACTATGGAAAGAGTTAATTGGCTATGTTCGAGAATTTAAAGGCAAAATAAATTGGCAGAAAGTAAAGGGACACTCGGGGCATGTTTACAATGACAAAGCAGATGAGATAGCGACAAGTTATGCGTCGAGACAAAAATAAAATAAAACACTCCATAAAAAAATTCTCGGACTCACCACACAATAAAATTCTGCTGAATTTTTTGCTCGTACTCGGGCCGTCGCCCTCCGTAAGGGTTCGCTCGAGAACATTTTTATTACGTGTTTTATTAATTTAGATATTTTTTTTGTAATATGTCTAAAAAAGAAGTTATAATAATTTTTATTTTAATAATAGTTGCTGTTGTTCGGTTTTTCTTTTTTATACCTAAGGGTCCTGATTATAATGATGTGGTCGGGCAGGACGTTTCTCTCATTGGTATTGTTAGCGAGGATCCTGATATACGCTTGAAAACTAAGCATTTAAATGTAAAATTAAAAGATAAAGATGTAAATATTTTAGTTTTTGTAGGGAGAGAGGTAGAAGTAAACTATGGAGATGAGATAGAGGTGAGGGGAGTACTAGAAGAGCCAGAGAATTTTACGACAAATACTGGGAAAGAATTTAATTACAAAAGATATCTAGCCAATAAAGATATTTATTATTTAATTAAGAATGCTGAAATAAAAATAATAACGAGAGAAAATGGAAGTAAATTAAAAAGTTTACTTTATAAAATTCGTGCATCTTTCATGCGAAATATAAATAATGTAATACCCTCACCTGAGAGTGACTTGGCCAATGGATTGATCCTTGGGGCTAGGGGAGGATTTGATGAAGATACTAAGCAAGAATTTATAGATACAGGAACGGTACACATTATTGCTCTTTCGGGGTACAACGTATCTATAGTTGCTGAAAACGTAATGAAAGCTTTTAGTTTAATTCTTTCACAAACGATAGCAATTATATTAGGAGTTGTTGTGATATTACTTTTTATAATTATGACTGGAGCAAGTGCGACAGCAATACGAGCAGGAATAATGGCGACTATAATGCTTTTAGGTAGAATGACAGGCAGAAAATATTTGGCAGGTAGAGCTTTGGTAATAGCAGGATTTGTCATGATAGCTTATGACCCAAGAGTAATAGTTGATATGTCTTTCCAACTATCTTTCATTGCTACATGGGGAGTACTTTTCATAACTCCAAAAACACTAAAATGGTTTAGGTTTCTACCACTTCGTTTTGGATTTAGAGAAATGGTGGCATCGACAGTTGCAGCGACTATAGCAGTACTTCCGATACTTCTTCATCTGACTGGAGTCTTTTCCCTTGTATCTTTGCCGGCAAACTTTCTAATACTTCTTCTGATTCCCATAGCGATGCTCTTTATATTTATTACTGGAATTTCAGGATTCATCACTCCGGTACTTGCTGTAGCCTTCGGGTATATAACATACTTGATACTTCTATATATGCTTTCGGTAATTCACTTCTTTGGCTCATTGTCATTTTCTTCGGTATCTATTCAATCTTTCCCACTTGTCCTTACTATCGTCATCTATGGCTTTTTACTTTGGTGGGTGCATAAAGATAATTAATAATTATGAATTAAAAATTTTAATAAAATACATCACTGTGAGCGATCGCTCACAGTGATGTATTTTATTTATAGTAGCTATGAAGCATTTTTGAAATTTTGTTCAATTATACTCCAATTTAAATTTGCAAAAAAACTCTCGATGTACTTTTTCTTTTCTGCTGGAGTATAGTCCAGATAGTAAGAGTGTTCCCACATATCAAGAGCAAGTACTATAGAAGTTCCAGCTAGGTGGCCTAGGTGTTGCTCGTCTACCCAAGAGATAATTAACTTGTCGCTTGATTTGTCATAATAAAGCATAGCCCAACCAATACCACGGGTTAATGCGACAAATTTAAAATGATTTAAGAAATTTTCAAAAGAACCCCATTCTTTTTCTAATGATTTATATAAAGATCCTTCTTTATTTATTTCTTTACTTCCATCAGAAAGAGAAGAGAAGTAGTATTCATGATTGCGCATGCCACCGAATTCAAAACCGAGGCGACGTTGTAGCTCTCCTAATATAAAAGCGTTTTTCTCTGGATCATTTTTTAATTCATATAATTTATTAAATATTGTATTTGTGTTTGTCACGTAACCCTTATAAAGCTTTCGATGCTCTTCAATTGTTTTTTCACTGATACCAACCAATTTTGGTATATTAAATGTTTTTGTTGTGAATGTTTCCATCCCGCTTAGAGACAGGTCGCGGTCGGTATATATAATCTTGATAACAACGACTAGTCTTTATATTATTTATTAATTTATTTTATTTTTGTTAGAAACTGTGACCGCGGTCTCTAACGGGATCCATAATGTTTTTATAAATATTTAATGTTAATATATAAAGTATAACACGTGTCCCGTTAGATATCTCTATTTATCAAACAGGCCATAATTATTCATAATATCTAACTGGGATGGAACTAAATAGAAAAAATCTACCATATTTACTCCTCATAATTCTACTTATTTGCACTATTGGTATATGGTTTTTTATTTTTAAGAGTAATCGTCAGAATGATTATCTGAAAGTTGTATTTTTGGATGTGGGGCAAGGAGACGCTATATACATAGAAGCTCCAAATGGAAAGCAGATGCTTATCGACGGAGGACCAGATGCAAGTCTTCTGTCGAGACTTTCTCAAGTTATGCCTTTTGCAGATCGATCTATAGATATAATACTTGCCACTCATGCTGACATGGATCATATAGGAGGATTTCCACTTTTGTTAGATAATTATAAAATTAAAAACATTATTGAAAATGGAGCAGAAGGGGATTCTAAAATTTATACAAGCTTAGAAGAAAAAATCATAAAGAAAAAAATAAATAAAGTAATTGCTAAAAGAGGCATGCAAATTATGCTAGATAAAAAAAGAAATATTTATTTTGATATTATTTTCCCTGATAGGGATGTATCAAGTTTTGAAAGTAATGATGGCTCAATAGTAGGGAAGCTTACGTATGGAGAAAGTACTTTCATGCTGACGGGAGATGCTACAACTTATACAGAGAATTTAATAGGCTGGAATGAAAGTGACGCTATTTTAGACTCTGATGTTTTAAAACTTGGACACCATGGATCCCGAACTTCTTCGGGTATTCCTTGGCTTGAAAAGGTAAGCCCTGAAGTTGCGATTATCTCTGTCGATAAAAATAATAAATATGGGCATCCACATAAAGAAATTCTTGATAGGCTTTCATTTTTACAGATTCCGTATTTGAGTACTTCTGATGTGGGGAATATAATTTTTAAGAGTGATGGAATGAAACTAATATACGCAAAATAGCTCTTCTCGAAGGGTCCGCATAATTTTCTGCTGAAAATTTGCTCATTGCTCGAGCCGTCGCTCTCCGCCGGCCCCTTCTCAAAGACTATTTTGCTTCTATTAGTTTTTTGAATGCAAAATAAAAATCTCGACAATGTCGAGATTTTTATTTGATGATTCCGGCTTTTTTTAGAACTGCGTAGGCACCATTTTTATTGATAGTTTTAATAGCTTTTGTGGAGATAGTAAGGGGGAAGTACTTTTTAAGTTCAGGAACGTATACACGCTTCTTCTGAAGGTTTGTGTATTTACGAACCATACCTGTAGGGTTGAATTTGGTGGCACGAACAACGTTGGAGTAGCCTCCTGCCATTTTTGAGCCCTTTTTTGTTATATCACAAACTTTTGCCATATGTGAGTCCTATGCTATCATATAAACTATGGAAATGCAATCCCGTTAGAGATAATTATGTATTACTACACTTATGTATTAAAAAGTAAGAAGGATGGTAAATTTTACACTGGATTTACAAATGATCTACGGAAGCGCCTTTCATATCATAATAGTGGTAGGTCTATCTATACAAAAGGTAGAGGCCCATTCGTTGTTGTTTATTATGAAGCATGTTTAGAAAAAGAAAAAGCAATGTCGAGAGAATTATATTTAAAATCGGGAATGGGCAAGCGTTATCTTAAAAATAGATTAGGCGCTTCCTATCTCTAACGGGATGCAAGCCATAGATGGAATATTTTATATAGTAGTACTTATAATGTCTGTAGTGGTTCATGAAGTAGCTCATGGATACACAGCCTATCTTCTTGGTGACAATACAGCTCGCAATAGTGGACGTCTTACTTTAAATCCTATCAAACACCTTGATCCTTTTGGCTCTGTTATCCTTCCTTTACTTCTTGTCTTTATGAATGCTGGCTTTGTCATCGGTTGGGCAAAGCCTGTACCTTATAACCCCGCAAATCTTCGTGATGAGAGGAAAGGAACCTTTCTTGTATCAGTTGCAGGAATAGTTGCGAACCTTATACTCGCTATTGTCTTTGGATTACTTATGAGGTTTGCCCCTTTATTTATAGGTGTTGCTTTTCTTGGAGCATTTTATAAAATCGCATCTATTATTGTTTTATTAAACTTAGTACTTGCACTGTTTAACCTAATACCTATTCCACCTCTTGATGGTTCAAAAATTTTGTTTTCATTTTTACCTGTTAAATATAGGTATATAGAGAACTTTCTAGAAAAGTGGGGAATGTTTCTACTTCTCTTTTTCATCCTTGTGCTTTGGAGTAAAGTGGCTCCTATAATTTTCATAGCTTTTCATTTAATTACAGGGATTTCTATTTAAAAAATACAAATAGATTGTTACACCTCTATCTAAATGTTAAAATACATACATGACTATTCTTAACAGAAAACCCTCTTTCTTCTTTAAACTATCCTTAATCTCTTTTTCTCTTTTTCTCTTCTCCTTCTCTTACGCTTCTGCTAGTACTTACTATGTATCTAGTACAGATGGTAATGATACATGTACAGGATTATCACAAGTAGCTTATACTACAGGAGTAACTGCTTGTCCTATTAAGACCTTAACTAAACTAAATACTAAAACCTTCTCCCCCGGAGACTCTATACTCTTTAAGAAAGGAGACACTTTCTATGGATCTATTACTGTATCCCAATCAGGAACAGCTGGTAACCCTATTACTTTCTCTTCCTATGGTAGTGGAGAGAAACCTATTATTACTGGATTTACAGATGTTACTTCCTGGACTAACTTAGGTAACAATATCTGGGAATCAACGAATACGGTATCTACCTTATCTTATTTAAATGTAGTTTCAGTAAATAACGAGAATGCAACAATGGGAAGAACTCCGAATGAGGGGTCTGTATATACAGTTGACAGTCATAATGCAAATAGCTCAATTACCAG